>JAAUXT010067605.1_pt1:0-32500 | contig 40646 bp, 44 predicted proteins | sample 7278171 | NCBI WGS metagenome assembly JAAUXT01 (sample SAMN14350112, study PRJNA611818) | marine sediment metagenome | isolation source: surface marine sediment (1.8m) | place: French Polynesia: Moorea | collected 2018-08
AAAAAAAAAAAAAAAAAAAAAAAAAAAAAAAAAAAAAATTCCGTGTGTACTTTTGTATTTCTGGCAGAAAATTTGTGAACATTCGTTGAGTGTTCTGACCTTCTCCTGAGTTTCCCGGTGGTGCCCCCTATGAAGACGTCGTCGGCGGACGGGTCCAGCATCCAGTAGTTGCCCTTGCCCGGGTCGTCGTAGTGCCGCGGCACCTTCACGAAGCACTTGTTGAGACTCAGGTTGTGACGGATCGAGTTCTGCCAACCCTGCTTGTTCTCCCTGCAAGTACACAGTGGCTTGTGTGAGAGGAAGTATAGAGAGCGTCCGTGTGTTCGAAGTGGGAATCGGCGTTTGTGTCCTCTATGGACAGTGTGTGTATGTGTGTGTGTGCGTGTGTGTACGAGAGCAAGTGCGCACACACAACTCATAAGCTCTGAAAGCGGGATGAATTTGTGTTCTCTTGAAGATTTGTCCATTGAAAAAAGGAAGGACTTTGATCAACAACACAGAAGAGGCGAAAGTGCGGGAAAGAAATTGTAGTGACAAGAAAAATACAAACAAAAATCACACTTCTGTAGAATAATTATTTTTCCGTTCCAAAAGTTGCTCAACAGTTACCCGCGTGCAAATCTCGTTCGGCGGAGTCATAATCCGGGTGATGAAGATAATTAATCATCTGTTAATTACTTTAAACGGCGCTGGGTCGATTGTCTCTTGATGCGTTTTCGGGCCAATGCGGGTGAAATTGTGGGGTCGCACAGACTAGGGGCGCAGAGAGGCTGGGTTCACACGGGGTGCGTCACACGTCATTTGTCAGTTGTTGCACACCATTCACATTCAGACGTTGGGTTTCACGAATTTTGAAAGTGCGTGATGTGCCCCCAAATACACCAAACGGGGAGGCGCTGAAAGTCCGAAACTACACCAGTGATCCAACTGAGTCTGACCAAAAATTGCTGACTGACCTCATGACTGAAATTGATACATACATCAGATTTTGTGAATTGCTCAAATATCTATGCCTGTAAAAAAAAAAACGTTTGTTCGCCGTTCATTTTGGAGAATGTCAGCTGACCTTGTGTTTTGTGTCATTGCGCTGAAAGACAGATGTGGGAAAGTGTTCTCACCTGTAGTAGGGGAAGTTCTTCATGATGAACTCGTAGATGCCGTTGAGCGTGAGTCTCTTCTCGGCCGAGCCGCGGATCGCCATCATGATGAGCGCGTTGTAGCTGAATGGGGGCTTCTCCGCCTTCTTCTCCTCCTTCTTCTCTTCCTTCTCTCCTTCCTTCTGTCCATCCTTTTCCTTTTTGTCCCCCTCTTGGGATTTGTCTTTGCTTTCAGAGTCGGCAGTGGAGTCATTGAGAGTTTCGTTGTTCCTTGACCTGTCTTCCTGACCCACTTCTAGTTCCGTTTCAAGGTCATCCTCGTCCTCTAGATTTTCCACGTCAAGGTCAGGCTCGAGGTCACTGTTGGATGTGTCCAGGGCGCTCATTGAGTCGTGCGCACTGGTGTCGTGCAGCAGGGAGTTTTCATGAGAACTCATGTCTGAGAAGCAGGTCACATGGCCTGGGTCCTTGTTGTCTTGGCGACTGCTGAAGTCCTTGGCAACGTGGTGTTTTCTGTCTTCCTGCAAACTTCTTTCTCTGCTGCCAAAGCAACCATTGAAGTCCCCCTGCAGCAGACGTTGTCCACTTTTGTGGAAACTCACATCCCTGTCGCCATGGAGACTGGATGGAGAATCGTTGTCCCCAGCAACCTGTTGTTGTGGCTTCAGTATGTCCCCGATCATGAAGGAAACACTGAACGGGTGGTTGTTTCCGTTGGCAGCAGCAGCAGCGACTGAGCTCTGGTTTGCCAGGTGTTTGATGACGTCCGCGTTGTGTTGTTGCTTGTTGTTGCTGACGGCGGCTGCGGTTGTTACGAGCGCGACTCGGGACGCCGTGGCCTGCATCTCAACGTTGCCGCAAACCTGCACCATCGTGCGACATGAGCCGCTGGGAAGAAAACCTGAGTCCGTGAATGAGCTCTGAAAGTTTCACAAGAATTCGTCCTCTTTTCACAGTGTTCTCTTCTGTTGTTCTTCCGACACACGCAAAAATGTACTGCAAGGATGGCTGCCGTCCCAGTTTCCGTCAAAAGGCCACGAGTCTTGGAACACGTCTCAGGTCAGCGGCTGCTTCTGTCTGCGATGACACCAAAAGAACCGTTGCTGGATATTGAAGTCCACTGCACGCAGCTCTCGTCTCCTGGACGTGAACTTGACGAACGGCCTGACTTCCTGAAGGCAGCGGTGGCTCTGTCCAATGTCACAACCAGAATTGTGATAAAAGTGAGAAATTCTTCTTCTTCAAAAAAAAATTGAAACTTTTTCCCTCTGAAACGAGCCAAAGCACTGTTCGTAGATCTCTGCACAAATCACCCAACAAACGTTCTGACGATACTATCAGCTGCCCAGCTTGACTTCAACTGTGGTGAACTTCAGCCGTCAACTTCACAATATCAACTCGGAAACACTGCAAATTGTGTGTAACAATGAGCAGCCAATGAGAGAGGAGTTTACATCGCGAGGGGCGGGCCCCACCCACCGCCGGCGCTCCCTACCGGCGGAGGCGTGAACCAATACACGCTGTGTGCGCCGTTCTCACGCAGGGCTCATTTGCTGCTAATGAATTGGTCGTTTCCCGGTTTGATAACAGATGGACTCGACTCGGGGGCGGATTCTGCTCTGACTGGGGTCCAACTCGTGCCTGACTTCTCACAACTGGAGTCGTTCGGCGTTGGAATAAATTCTGATGTGCCCCTCCCATGGTTGGGTTGGGCTTGTGAGAAGGGCTCCCCCAACCACCGAAATAATTGCCGTTTTGGAGGTAAACAGTTCAGGATGGAGTTGTGCTCCCCACTTCCTACAGAAAAGCGACACAAACGCCAGTTGAAGTGAGGATCATATCGCAAAAATTGCCAAAGAAACCACACGCACACACTTCCTTGCAGTTCAACAAAACAAACACGAAAACACAGGACAATTTTTTTTTGTAGCCATCAATCAAACCTCTTTCTTGACTTTCTGTTTCTCATCTTGAGCAAATGTATGAAAATAGGTGCAAGTTTACAAATATAAATGTTTTACTTGTGTTCAGAACTGTGGATAATATCTTGCGATTCTTTTCTTGTTTGCTGCAAAAAATTAAGTTTTGGTCAATCTGAGTTTTACACGCGAAAAGCTCATGTGCAGCTTCATGCGTTTCCCACTGTCCCTCATCTGGAACGTGTCACGTGTCAGGGACCTCAAACGAGGGCGAGTGCGATGTTTATTCAGTTGAGACCGCCAACTCTCCACAACCACGAAACAGAGGCAATAAACATCTCAAAACCAACTCGGAAGCGAAACATTCTGCAACAACTGGTCTTCCCTTTCCAAACAACTCGAGTGTAACAGGAGCGTGAAATTGTTTCAGGGGCCGATGAAAGATAAACACCTGTGATTGGCCACCCAGCGGGGGCCATGTTGGATCACGGGGGGCCCGTAGCCAGGTAAACAGGGCGCGTGTGTGTTTGGTAAGCGATGTCAGGGAAGTGCTCAGCGGTGTTTAGAGTTTGCACAACACGACAAACAAGGCGAATGGGGTTCGAAATGAGCCACTCGAGAGTTGAGGTTTGTTTCTCTGTGAAGGATTCTCGTCTGTTCAGATGATGGTCCAGAACATCTTCAAATCATTTGATACTCAGAGGTTGGGGTCGGATCCAGAATCTGGTCGAGCGACAAAAGAGAGAGAATTATTTTTGAGATAGGGAGAGCGAAACAGAGAGAGAGAGAGAGAGAGAGAGAGAGAGAGAGAGAGAGAGAGCGAGACAGACAGACAGACAGACAGACAGACAGACAGACACACACACACACACACACACACACATACATACATACATACATACACACACACACACACACACACACGATCCGTTCCAACCACAGGCCCGTCGTGTCTAAAGATCAATTCGTCTGCCTCTCTTCTGGAACAAAGCAGCAGTGGACAGTTCACACGTCTGCAGTTTGATACCCTTGTCCCCTGACCACCCATATTTCCACCCCTCCGGCTGCGAGACCCAATTCGTGAATTCTCAACATGTTTCAGTTTTCACTGGAGACATGAATTCCACAATACGTTGATTGTTGATGTTGTCCTCATTAAAATGTCGCCTGAAGCCAATCCGCCAAGAGGCCACAACGCCGTCCTTGCTGTGTGGAATGAAAGGCGCGCATTTCTGCAGCAAAATGCGGTCAATCTTGACCTGGAGTTGGAGTCGAAGCCGAATTTCCACACAATGATTCTCGCAGCTTTTCTCTCGCCTGTACAATTCTTGTAGCACTCATTGGGCTGATCCCTGACCAAATCGTGGTTACCGCAAGGACGGCGCTGCTGCCTCAAAGAGTATGACTTCAGGGTCGTGAGTTGAGAGAGCTGAGAGAGCTCAATATTTACTGTGTGAGCAGCTCACGAATAGGAAGTATGACAGGTTCCAAAAGGCCTCGATTTGTTGAGGACTTGCTGGCTGGATAACATCCTGAAAATGATCTTCATGTTCCAAGATTCTGGTCTCTTTCTGTGTTTCACTGTTGCCCCAACTGACACTTATCTCGCACGAAGAAGTATGCAGAAAATCTTCAACACGTGGTGTGTGTTGAATCTTGAAGCACATACACGGGAAAGTGTTCACCAATTGTGAAGCACGTAACAAAGCACAAAGCACGTAACGCGTCCCAAATGCACACATTTGTTCACCAAAAAAAGAAACTTGTTGCCATTTTTGAAAAGTTTCACACCTGCGTGCGGACCAATTTTGGAGGCCAGTTAGACCCCTCTGGACCCCCTGCGGGCGCTAAATGGCCAGATGACCCCTCCAGGGGCCCATCCCCCCAGGATCCCACGTACGCACAGTGTTTCTTGTTTATTTTCCACAATTGATTCCGAACCACAACAAAACACACCAAACTTAATTGGAGGCGCCACAGGTGGGGCCCTAAAGTGACAACAAGACTTCTGTAGAGCTCTTCAGGGTCCATCAAAGCCCCTATTCTGCTTTCCGGGGTCTGTTGGGGATATGTTTTGCAAAAGGGAGGGTGTTGGCGCCGTTTAAACGGTTTCGCGCCATTGCGGCGGTATTCCCGCGCCCCGCTGCGCAGCGACAATGCGCAATGGACCAACAATGGATGATTGACAGGAGACCCCGTCGAGCCTCAGAATTCACCGTGTTGGGGCGTTATCTGAGGGCTGCGATGTTTCCATATAAAATGCGGGAGCCAAGGTGTGAGGTTCTCCTGTGGATCCAGGGTATACATATAGGAGATAGAGGAGGTGTCCTGGGCCCTCCTGACACCGCAGCAAATTTACTCCCTGAGACACAACTTTTTCCATCCCTCTTGCACGTTTGTCAAAAGATGGTTTCCTGTTGTTCTGCCGGCGTTTTCTGTTCTCTCAAGAGCAAAATGTTTGTTCCGTACCCTTCGAAAGAAGCAAAAAAAAGTCTGGTCTCGTTTCACCTGTGATTTGGGGGGGGGAGAGGCAAGAGAAATGGGAAAAAGATCTCCATGGAGATGAACACAAACTGACGACAGCTGCTGTTGATGATCTTCACGGCCCACACCCCCGAGAAAAGAATTCAGCCCAACTTTGATTTTCTGTATGGTGTCAAAATTTTTTTCGGCTGAACAGCTTTTAGTTCTTGTGTTCAAGAGAACAGTTCTAAAGCAAACGTTTTCTTTGCGTTTCAGATGAGTTCGTCAGTTGAAGACTCCCCCACCAGGTTTCATCCCAAATATTTGGAAATTGCTCAGTTGGCACTCAGCACGAAGAGCAGTCATCGCGTTGACAGGTCGGGAGCCTTTCGCAGCCCTTCCGCTCGGCGCAGTCATAATTGATAATGAGTGGGTTAAATCCAGCACCCTAATCACTGTGAGAGGCGCAAAAGTGTCATACCCTCCTGTACCCAATCAAGGGTACCAGATAAGGGGGTTAAATACTACAGATATGGCTTGACAAATGAGATAAGGGTGGGGGCGATGATATTGATAAGGAGGGTGAATGGGGTTGATGTTGGTGTGTTTGTTTTCCATTGTGTTGGTGACCGCACCCACCTTCACGCTTCATTTGATGTTGACCTCTGACGTGACCTCCAGATGCTCGCGAGCGGTTCTACTCAATACTCTGTGAAATCTGATTTGGTCAGGTTTTGAGTTTTGGCCCAACATTGTAAAAGCCGATGTCATGCTTGCATTCAACACGTGATTTTTCCATTGCGAAGTCAAATGAGAGTCAAATGTTCAACTTTCTTGACCCCAAGGGAGGCTCGTGCGAATTCAAGATTGATGTCATGAGGAAGAAACCCAAATTTCAACCTGAAAAACTTTTTGCCTGGACGCTTGTGTTTATGTCTTTTTGAATGGTCAGGAGGCAGGCTCTGTGGGCTTTGAAAAAAACTGGACTCTCAGAGGGTGGGTCCCCGGAAACCTTGAATTTTGCCATTGAGAGCGACAAACTTTGTACGGATCCTTTTGGGTTGTGGCCCAGCACCTTGACCAAATCTTTAATCGGTCCCCGGGCAGCGAAACAAACTGAAGGGCACATGTCAGGGCGGGTACCGACCTCTGGTGGTTGTCTTCTGAACGGTTACCTCAAGAATTTCAGCCTGTACTTTTGCAGCGCCCTCTGCATGTTATTTTTAGTTGTGTTGCGCGGGGCCGTTGTGCAGAGTGGTGGATTCTTCTTCTCGACGAATCCGCAACGGAGAAAACTGTCTGTGCACGCTGTTTTCATTCACACACAACACTTGTGCTCAAGTGGTTGGCTCCACGTTTTATTGCACAAAACCTGTGGTGTTGAACTGCCAAAGTGAATCCCTTTCTATGGAATCAGGTGAGCCAGAAGTACTGCTGCACTTGTGTACTCAACTGCCAAAATGGACCCACAATTCAGTAAGGTGTTGTTCTCTGGCATTGGTGCAGTTACATATTCTTTGTCTTTTACTTCCTGGTCTTTCTTGTCATGTTGAGCAGCTGTTCTCAAGTCTCCATTTTTCCATTCTGGAATGAAAAAGAACCAAACAAAATGCAAATGATGGCAACAAGATTTGTCAAATGGTTCACAGGCATCAATCTGACCTTGATCTTCAGGGAGAGGTGTGTTGGTTTGTGGTGTTGAAGGCAAGTAGTTTTCTGTGGTTTCCAATACTGAAAGAACAAACCAGGTGACATTTTTGTTCCTGCCATGCAGAAGTCTTTTCTCTGAAGGAAAACAATATTTATCCTTTTTGGAAATATTTCCTCTTCTCTGATTGGTCCTCAGCTCGGCAATAATTGAGTTTGTCACCAAATTGCCAAGTTTGTCACTGAGCAAAGGACAAAAAGGAGCAAAGGACAAAAAGGATAAAACAAACGTCCTGCTTTCTTCAACTTGGCAACAAACTGGATTTCTGCCCTTGGATCCAAGGATCCTGTTTGTCACTCTTGGCCTGATGGCCTCGGGTGACAAACTGGATCCATGGATCCGTGGGCAGAAATCCAGTTTGTTGCCGAGAAGAAACCAGGACATTTGCCATTTGTTGCCAGAAAAATCGACTTCAATGAGGTTTTTGAATTCTGACCTTCACCTCCTTGGTGTGCTGACTGAGCTGTTGTTCCCAGCTGCCGTGCTGATGTTGTTCGGTTCGGATCTGAAACGGAACATTTTTCTTTTCTATGTTTTCGTGCTCAAGCGAAAGTCAGGGCTGCATTGTTTGGATTTTTCGTGTTGGAACTGTCTCGTCAGCACAAGGAGGTTAGTGTTGAGCAGCTTCAGCTGACCAAGAACAAGTGGTTTGGTCCGCTGTGCTCAGTCACATGTATACAACACTTGTGCTCAAAGTTGTTCAACAAGCTGGTTGGCTCCACGTTTTATTGCACAAAACCTGTGGTGTTGAACTACCAAAGTGAATCCCTTTCTATGGAATCAGGTGAGCCAGAAGTACTGCTGCACTTGTGTACTCAACTGTCAAAGTGAACTCACAATTCAGTGAGGTGCTGTTCTTTGGTGTTGGTGTTGATCTAGCACCATGTAATTTGTCGTTCATTTCCTGGTCTTTCTGGTCAGGTGGAGTAGCTGTTGTCAAGTTTCCATTTTTCCATCCTGGAATGAAAAAGAACCCAACAAAATGGAAATGCTGGCAACAAGATTTGACAAATAGTTCACTGGCATCAGTCTGACCTTGATCTTCAGGTGTGTTGGTTTGTGGTTTTGACGGCAAGGGGTTTTCTGTGGTTTCCAATGCTGAAAGAACAAACCAGGTGACGTTTTTGTTCCTACTATGCGAAAGTCTTTTCTCTGAAGGAAAACAATATTTGCTGCCAGAAAAATCGACTTCAATGAGGTTTTTGAATTCTGACCTTCACCTCCTTGGTGTGCTGACTGGGCTGTTGTGCTCAACTGGAGTACTGATGTTGTTCCGTTGGGATCTGAAATGGAACATTTTTCTTCTCTATGTTTTCGTGCTCAAGCGAAAGTCAGGGCTGCATTGTTTGGATTTTCCCCATCCATTTAAACGAATCAACTCGTACTCTTTTGGGGTTTGGTACATTTCATGGGACATAGTACAGGTGAGCACATTAAATTTTGTAATCTGACCTGGACAGGTGACAATGCCACAGTACTCCCATCTCATTTTCTCGTCAGTTGTATAGCACCAGGGTCCACCTGGCACACCGTCTGGGTTTCTGCAGTAATTCTCTGCAATGCCAAAAATCCTCAGAGACAATGAATTGTTTTTCTGCATTGGTTCCTGCACTAGTTGTTTGTGACACAGTCCTTCTGCAATGTTGTGTGGGGTAAAGTGCGTACGAGCATTTGTGCTCTCACACTGTAAATTGTAGTGTTTTCCACGAATAAACATGGGCTTCAAGTCAAGTTTTGAAACCAACATGTCTCTTGATTATTTTTGTCTTTGTGATTTACCTTTTGCCAGGAAAAATTCTGACACTCACATCGCATCTTGACTCCTTTTGTGTTTGTGAGTCATTTTGCGGGACCACTTCATTTGGACAGATCAACAAGCACCAATAGCTCTTTTAAAAATGCTCAGATTCGTGCGCTATGAGAGACAGGTTTGTGCAGGTCAGTCTCAAACTTGTGAACTTCAACATTTCTCTTCAGCAACACACTCAGCTCATTCGCACCTGTCATTCCTTCATATTGACCAAAGCCGTGTTTGTGTGGACAGTTTGTGTCCCACCTTTGGCAGGTTCTTCCACTTTGTGTGGTTGATTTTCTTCCTCTGTACTCCTGCCCCAGCTGGGTGGTTCTGCATTCTGCTTCTGCAATAACAAGTGTTTCCAAAAGGCAATTATTCTTCAAATACAGAGGGCAATAATATCCACTCAAAATCTGGGAGAAACAGAAAGAATTTACCATTTGTGGATGGTGTCCTTGGTATCATTGTCAAGAAGCAGCCAGTAGTCATGATGTAGATCACAACTGGGAAGACAAATTTAATTCCTCATGTAACGAACAGAAGCGACTGGTAACCACAAAGCTACTTGGCAACTGTCTCATGTTAAAGCTAAATTCACAACAAATCACTTACCGCAGAAAATATAAATGATGGCCATGCTACAGGAACTTTGTTTGCCTGTAAATTTTGGTGCCCTGAAAAGGTTTGCAAAGAAGTTTGTTTTTGTCCACAGAAAACTCAAGGAACCAACACATTTGTTTGAACATTCACAGAAGGCACTTGAAACCTGGGTCTGTTTTCCTGGCTCACATCAACGTGAATCTATAGTACAAAGCAGGAAAGATGAAAAGCTTGTTCAGATTTGTTGGTGTTTGTCTCGGGTGGAATATCCTGTTATTGTAACCTCCAGAAACCGTTCTATTGTCTTCGTACTTTCACAACAAATTGCCACTTATATCTCCATTTTTGAGTCGAATATTGCAATTCGTGAGTATTTTTTAAGTGGACACAAAAACTGCATGGAGTTGGATCAGTTGTATCAGGTTGAAACCTTGTTTATTTTCCCCTAATTCTCTTGTGGTATGCACTGGCACAAAGCACCAGTGCCAGCAGCAAAGCCTTGCTGATTCTTTCTCTAGGTGTAGGACAAATAATCTGTAAGAAAAACGCAGGTGTTGGCAAAAATTATGATCTGTAGGAAAAACACAGACCAACAACAAATTTGGTTGTTTTTCTCAAATTGTTGCTGAATTGCCGCCAATTCATTAAAGATCACACCTGAGCAACAGTGTCAAATTCGAGGCCTGGGAAACAGCCCGGGACAATACTACAAGTTTCAAGAAGGGGTCCATGGGTGTGAAGGAAAACAAAGTGGCCTTAGTGTTGATGCCTTTGAAGGCAAGCACCTTTCCTGGATATGTGGTGTAGATTCACTCAGAACTCAAGGAGTTGAAAGGGATTGAAAAAGTGTCTTGGTCCTTGGTCACACTCCTGTCTGAAAATCTACTAAAATTGACTCATCAGGACAGGGGAAGAGACGATGACCAGGAAGTGGATTGCGAAGACTACGCGTTCAAAAATTTGGGGTGACTTTTTGCTTGGTGGGACCATGACTGTCGACTTTCATGAATGGATCTTGTCAGTGAGAAAAGATGGTCAAGACAACAGAACAGTGTGCAGAAAGGGAAGTCCAAAAGATCAAAAACTATGTATCATCAGCAAATACGTATTTTATTCAGTCAGTGCTTGTTGTGTGAACTTCATGTCTGAAGGGCAAGTTGACCTGTTTCCCCAAATGGTGTATCTTCAAATGGTGTTGAACTCCTATGGAATCAGATGAACCAGAAGTACTGCTGCACTTGTGTACTCAGCTGTCAAAATGAACCCACAATTAAGTGAGGTGCTGTTCTTTGGTGTTGGTGTTGTCACATTTTCTTTGTTTTTTACTTCCTGGTCTTTCTGGTCATGTTGAGCAGCTGTTGTCAAGTCTCCATTTTGCCATTCTGGAATGCAAAAGAACCCAACAAAATGCAAATGATATGGTTTTGAAGAAAAGTCTGTTGTCTCCAATGCTGAAAGAACAAACCAGGTGACACTATTGTCCATCAAAAACAAAATTCCCTTCTCTGGATAAAAACAATGTTTGCTGCCAGAACAATTTACTTCAACGAGATTTTTGAATTCTGACCTTCACCTCCTACGATTGAGGTGGTGACTTGGTTTGTGTTCTGACCAAAACCTCCCTCAACTGACATGCTCACTTCTGTTCTGTCCCTTGTTCCGTGTTCAGAGATACAGCTATCCGTGCAGTTCACGTACTCGCATGCAGTGAGTCAGACACCATCTATAGATGTCACATGGTCTGTGACAGAATCTGAGTTCAGTATTTGGGTGCAATAACCCAGACCAGAGATTGTGCCTTAGCTATGAGCACAACCAGAGGAGATCCTACTCTGTGCTATGAGTACTTACTCAGACATTCAGCAGCTTCCTCACATCTGGGCACGCTTACTCTTCTTGCAGCTTTGTGCCAGTCATCTTACTTGGTGGGATATTTGCATGTACATGTACTTGTACACTACGGTTATTGCCTTGCCTTGCCTTTCTCTTGGGCTACGTCCTTACACTTCTGTTGTTCGGTTGGGATCTGATGCGAAACATTTTCTTTTCTATGTTTTCCTATTCAAAGGAAAGTAACGGCTACGACAAACTGCAATTGGTATTTTCCGATTGTGGAAAAAAGAGAATGCGTAAGATCTTCACCAGTTTCATCGCATCTTGGGACTCCACAGAATTCCCACTCGTCATTGGTGCCCTCAATATAGCACCAAGGTACAAGATCAGTTTTGTTTCTATTCCTGCAGTAGTTGCCTACAACAAAGCAGTTTCGGGTGTGTGAGAATGAAAAGGAATTCAGTATCATCAAAGTTGACAATTGAGTTCACGGAAAAATTTTCTGAAGTCTGGTAGAGACTGGAATTTACCAGAAAAACTGGAAACCTCTTCACTGCACCAAAAAGTACTCCATTTTGTGCACTTGAGGCCTGATGCAGTGGTTGATTTTGTTCCCCTGTATTCAGTTCCTGATTCTGTTTTGATGCACTCCAGACCTGATATAGAAAGAGCAACATCATGTCACCATGCCAAAGGTCTTGAATGACACAAGAAACCAATGTTTTTGGGAAATTTAGGACAGCTTGGACAAATTGGTCTGTATCTCAGGAAGTACAAATATTTGGTGAAAGTAGGTTTTTGAGGAAATGTTGCGTACTGCATGGGTGTTTGAATGGTAGGTTCAATTTTTGAGTTTGAAAATTTTTGCATAGTTTTTAGATGGGGGCCAAAGTTTGGGTACAAATTTCTGATGTTGGAAAAGTGTTCAAAATATACATTTGGCAAAGATTTTGGCAATTTTTAAGACAAAAAGGAGACAACTTTCAATGTACAGATAATTTGGGTGTATTCTTAGTTGTAAAAATGACACAAATATTTGTTGAAATTAACAATGAACATCTGCTTTATTGTGTTTTGTTCCCCATGTTCAGATCGCTGTGTTTGGGTCGCTGTGTTTGGGTCGCTGTGTTTCGGTCGATTGTCCAATCACCGCGAGCTCCATGGAGCTATTTGTTTGCCAGTGCAGTCAATCAAGCTTTGTGCTGAAGTCGGATGTGCTGCACTGTCCAAACACGTTTTCAGTCGAAGAATCCATTGGTCCCAGGGACAAAGATGTGACATTGTGTGCCTGTGCAAACTTGTTTCTTGAGGAACACAAGCCAGAAGGATTTACATCCGGGGCTTGGGTTGGGTCAAGGATGACAGCCAACAAACTTGTGCTGTTGAGTGACCTTTGTCTTTCCTCTGGGTTGGAATCAAGACCCACATCCTTGTGGCCCCAGAGACACCAGCTTTTGTGAGAAAAGCATGCAGAAGAGCCAACCAGCCAATAAACAGAAAGGTTCAGGAAACCTCTCATCATGAGAAGATCCAGCAACAAAATCATTGATATTGATCCATCCCTTTGATCACCCCTTCATGTTTGCTGTGCTCACAATTGTTTTCGCATGTTTTCCGAGCCTTCTTGTGAGACAATTCATCTATTTTTTTGAGGTTTGAGTGGAATCGAAGAGAAAGAGTGCAGCTGTCCACATTGCATTTGGTGTTCTTACCTGGACATGTGACTATTCCACAGTACTCCCATCTCACTTTCTCATCAGTTGTGTAGCACCAGGGACCTCCTGTAGAATTGCTTGGATTTCTGCAGTAGTTCTCTGCAACACAAGAACACTTTTCTGAGATGAGGGAATGGGGACACAGCCAGTTACTTTTCTAGATCTAGTTGTTTGCAAGACAGTCCTTCTGCCATGTTGTCTGGGCTGAAGTGTGTGTGTGTATGTGTGTGTGTGTGTTCGTGTTTGTGTTTTTTGGCCCTTCGAACCCTGCCATGAAATAGGAAAGGACTGCCTTTTTGTCGAGTATCTGAAATCTGCTCTGCTTTTTCGAACTCGGCTTTTTGCGAAGGCTCCGGTGGTGCCAATCTTGATTTTTTTTTATCTGTGTGCCGTTTTGTGGATCCCATTCATTTGGACAGAAATCAGCAACCACCGACAACACCTTTCGCGACAGCAATGCTCAGATAGATGCACTGTAGAAGGCCGATCTCTGCAGATTTGTCTCAACATTGTGAACTCTAGCATTTCTATTCAATGACAGACCAAGTTCATCCTCACCTGTCAGTCCTTCCTTTTTCATTTCTTCCCTTGTACGGAAATATTTGTGTTCATGTGGGAAGTCATTATCCCACCTTTGGCACCTTCTTCCACATTGTGTAGTTGATTTTCTTCCTCTGTATTCCTTCCCCAGGTAGGTTGTTGTGCATTCTGCTTCTGCAATAACACAAGTGTTTCCATTTGAAAGAAGGCAAGGAAGACATTTGACAGTATTCGCTCTGGGGACATTTACCATTTGTGGTTTGTGTCCTCTTCATGAAGCAGCCAACAGTCATGATGCAGGCTACGGCTGTCAAGAAAATTCCAATTCTCAATGAAATTATATAACAGACAGACGAAAGACAAAACCAAACATTATTCTCAATGGTCCAATATCAAGCTCAATTCACAACAAATCACTGACCATGAAAAATCAATTTCTTGGCCATGCTCAGAAACTGTTTCTGCCTGTTTGTTTTGGCACTGCTGAAAAAATATATGAAAAGAGTTCATTTTCGATCCCCAGAAAACTCACGGAACCAACGTCTTTATTTGTTCGTTCTTCGCAAGTTGCACTTGACCATTACCAAGCCTGTGTTCTTCCTGGCTTCAGTCAAAGTGGAAAAACTGGAAAAACAAAATGCTTGTTCAGTTTATGTTTCTTGAGTCTGGAGCCTCTTGTTGCCGTGTCCTCTGGTGCCAGGTCTGTTGTCTTCCAGCTTCAATACAATTTACCACTGTCTCCCTTTTCTAATTGAATCTTGCAGGTCGTGCCCATTTTTAATGAGACAACAAACAGGAGACGATTTCGTGGGTCTTGCACTGTATCAGATCACACTCTCATTCACTTTTCTTGTTCTCTTGTGGCACGAATAGGCACGACACACGAGCATCAGCAAGACCCTTGCTGATCCTTGCTCAAGGTATTGGACAAAAGACTTGTCTTTGAGGAAAACATATACCACAAAGAAATCTGGTCTGAGCAAAGAGTTGTTTTTCTCAAATGTTTTGTTGCTGAAGTGTGTAGTCTTGTTGCTGAAGTGTGTAGTCTTGTTGCTGAAGTGTGTTGTTTTGCATGTGCTCAACAGAAGATGACTGGGTGTTGGATTGCAGATACCAGGCCTTAAAACCTGGGGAGACTTTTGCTGGGACTCCAGAAAAAAACAAACAAGTGACCAACAACTTCTGCTTTGTTTTGCATTCTTGAACTTGTGAATAAACAATCACATTTGTTTGTCCCCAACAACAGAGGCCACCACCGGCACCATTCCTCAAATTGAAGTCTCGTGCTGCTATTGTGTGGGACTCCACAATGTTCGAACTATTTATGCAAGCACAAATGTCTTGTGTGATTTGGTGACTGTTGGCTAAATCTGTTTTTGTGTTGGTGCAAGCATTTGGAACGAAACTGCAGGTATGAATACAGGATGTAGAGCTGATGAAATTGCTTGTTCCCCACGGAAAAACACAAGCTGACGTCATTTTGGTGCCTCTTCACTCGGATTGTCAACATATGAGGTTCAGAACAGATGTATCAGCACCAGTAGGATCACTGCAGTGGTGCTGCACTCAGCAGCCAAATGCAAGCCACAGCTTTTGGATCCTCTGCTCTCTGATTCTGGTGTAGTTTCTTCCCAAAACAAAAATTTGAATCCCTGGTCCTTGTGATACACCAATGGCCCTGCTCTCCAGTCTTCAAAGGGATTCTCTGCCCAAAAAATAATTTGCCAAAGAAAACAAAGTTCACATGATGTCGCCGCATCATCTGTTCATGGACAGACAAAACAGTTGCTGACATTCTGACCTGGAACAGGAGGCACTGTTGTGGATAGTTTGGTGTGACGATGTTTGCCATTCCGCCCTGAAAAAAACCCATTGTGCATCAAACTTTCTGCCCAGTGAAACAAACACTTGAAGCGAAACATTGCCACTTCAAACAAGCACCATCATCATTAGCTTCTGTGGTTGTGTGTCTGTGTCCATTCTGTTGTTCAGAGACTGATGTGCTAGTATGGGTTCTGTTTTGTTCTGTCACCTGCCCACCTGAGGAGAAACATTTGCTTTCACTGAATTCTGAGTCAATGGTCCCTTTTGGTCCAGAGCTGAGGCCAATTTGCCAATTTAATGTGTTCCTTCGACTCTGGCATAAAATCAGATGTCCAATGGTGACTGGCAAAATAGCTGGACACCCAAAGGTTGCTCACCAGAACTGATATTGCATGTTGGAACTCCACAATATTCCCATGCTATGTTGGGGTCCTCTGTGTAGCACCAAGGTCCAAGTCGGTCATCTCGGGGATTCCTACAGTAGTTGGCTGTAAAAAACCCACCTTTCTTCAAAATTATTTTTCACCACATTTTGCTTGAATACAGTTTGTTTCAAATCACTGTTTCTTCACTGTCCAAGAAAGCACGCGTCATTCTTACCACTTATGCTTGCTGTCTGTTCTGTGCACCAATCATCACTCCACTTTGTGCACTTCAAACCCGATTTAGTGGTTGACTTAGTTCCCCTGTACTCTGCTCCATTCTTGCTGACCACACAGTCCAATGCTAAAATGACAAGCAGCATGCCAAAAATACAAACACAACCAATGAAGTACTTCATAAGGTGAGACATTCAGGTGCACTTGCACAAGTTCACCACACAAAGAGACCTCAAACTGAGATCTGAACAGAAGACAGAGCTTTCTAAGTCTTGGATATTTGCCCATTTACCTGGACATGTGACTATTCCACAGTACTCCCACCTCACATCCTCATCAGTTGTGTAGCACCAGGGCCCACCTGGACCATTATCTGGATTTCTGCAGTAGTTACCTGCCAACAGAAAATCATGCAGACAACCTGTGGTGATTTTAGTTTGAGTCTCAAAAGGTTTTCATTCAAGTTTTGATTCAATCAAATCTAGTGGTGCAGAAACACTGTCACAGAGGAAAAACATCCCAAAGAATGTCTGACACAGAAGGTTTTGAGAAGTCACTCCATAGAGAAACACACAAATAAAACTTTTGAGCCAATGACATGCAGTGGTGCCTGTGCGTCTGATCGCGCGATTGTGCGGATTTGTTTGTTCTAATATTGGTACACGTCAACTTCAAGATGATTGAAACAAAGAAAAAATCTGGAAAAATACAACCCAATGAAATTTTTGTCTGCTGTTTTGCACCATTTGTTCAAAAAACAAACATGTGTGAACTAAGTACAGCACATGGAGCAGCATAGAAAACAGAAAACCTTCACTCCCAACTTGACCTGTGTGCGCCCAACCTGAGAGATATTTACCTGTCAGCCCTTCCCTTTCCATTTCTCCATCGCGTCAAAAAAATGTGTGTGGATGTGGAAAATCTCTGTTCCACATTTGGCATGTTCTTCCACATTGTGTTGTTGATTTTAATCCTCTGTATTCCTTCCCCAGGCGAGTTGTTGTACACTCGAGGTCTACAATTCAATGATGTTGCCTGTTTGTCACTTGAAAAACCCCCACCACAATGTACACAAATGGAAACTCTTCTGAAAGAACCAGGTTGGAGTGAACTTGGTTGGAGTATTTGTTGGTTTGCTCACTTGTTTCGGGTGAACCTGCACAAAACCTCTGCTTGTTGAAGTAGCTGGTAGCAATGAGACAGCCTAATTCAACACAAAATGCAGGAAAATGAAAAATCCCATGTTTGTGAACCAAACCAACACAATACAGATGCAAACTATGACCAAGGGTTGAAGAAGTCAGTCTCACCCACCTATCAACAGCCCAATCACCTTCATTTGCCTTGGAGAGGCCACTGTTTGAGACAAGAAGCTTGAAGTTTTTTTTGTGGATACCTTTGGTTATCTACAATAAATGGTGAAGGCATTGATGGCAAACAAATGGAAAGCAAATACATGAACAAAAAAGAATCATACCCACAAAAATCTCATTGTGAGCACACAATAGATACTATTCAGACATTGACAAATATTTCAAACAGTTCTGAATGTGTGATCCAAAGCTGCCAGTTGCACCTTCTTCAACAATGGACCACCAGCTTTCCTGTTGCAATTTTTACACCAACAGTCTGAGTGAATGTGATTTCAACATCAGGCTGTCAAGGAAATAGGACTGCTCAGGTTGCACCCAAAGACCATCAAACCTCATTGGCTCTTGGTGTTTTGCTCAATGACTTGTCACAAAATAGTTTTGATAAAGTTTGAGTTTCCAATTTAATTTAGAATTGGTCACATTCAATTTCCTTGTATTCTTCTTCTTTCTTTCTCATTTCTCATTGTGTGCATGTTGTGAGTGCTGTCTGAATCATGGTTTGGGTGAGGTACTGTCACAAAAGGCACATAATTAATTTTTTTCCAGTCTGACCAAGCCCACACCACACTTGTGTTGATCATGTAGAATCAAGAACTCTCATTGTTGAACTTCTCTGTCTCTCTTGGACACAGGTACCATTTTTCTTGTTTTGCACAGACCTTCTTGTCACCTGGGCTCTGCAAAACAGAAACCCAATGTGGTTTGTGTCCCTATGTGCTTTGTGTCCACCAAGACCCACAGACAACAGACCTCCATCAGTTGAAGCCTTGGGCTCAAGTTGAGTTGTGATGGTGAAATGCAAGGAGTTTGCATCTATCATTTTCCCACCCAGCATCAAACCAATTGTACTTAATCATACCACCTCTTCCAATAATTTGCACTGGTTTGGTTCCAGAACAGCTTCACTTTCTGGTATGTTGTTTTCTGAGAACAAATTTTATGCATTTGACAAAAACGGAAATGGGCAGCAATGCTCAATTGCCTGAAGAATTCTTGCTTTCACTTCCCACAGGTCCTTCTACAGACTTGTGCAAACCTAATCTCACCTCATCAATTGAGGAGAGACCAAAACAAGAAAACCATTTTATTCTCAAATATCCCCAAATCTGAGTGATAAGGAAAAATAGAGGAAAGGGGCATTGCTTTGGGTGGGCTGCAGCAGTCAATGCATCTGGTGAATGTGCGGGTGACAAATGACCACAACAGGTGCTGTCTTTGCTTTTCTTTTCTTTCTGTTTCTTTGAATGAACAAAACTTTTCAATGCAATATGTACCTGGCAAGCCAAACTCCTCACTGCAAAAGTTGCAAACATTCAAGCCATGTGTTGAGTTTGGAAGATTGGTTTCAAAATAGGTGTGCCAGCAAATTTACTACTATTGTGTAATCAACAGCCAACTGTAAACCACAGCTTTTCAACCCTTCACTCTTTGATGGCAGTCTGGTTTCTCGCCTAAAACTGAACACAATCTCTTGGTCCTTGAAGTACCTTTGGCATCCCTGCAAGAATAATCCTTGTGAAAAATACAATCCCCTTTTTAATCACTGGGAATGTCTGGAGGAGATTACCAGAGGTGTACTGACCTCCAATATGTGTCCGTGCTGTGACAGTTTTGACAGGAGGATCTTCACCTCTCCATCCTGAAACAACATGGCACATTTCATTTTTACATTCAGTGGTTTTCATCTGTAAAAAAACACTTCAAGGAAACATTGGCACTGGAGAAATACCATTGCCATTGGCTTCTGTGGGAGTGTGTCCTGCCTCATTCCATTCTTCAGTAGAGACTGGTGTATGGTCTTGTATTCTCTCTGACTCAGTTACCTTTCGTCCTGGAAGAAATATTTCCATTCACTTTGGTTCTGGCTTGAGAACAGTGCCATATTTCAACACCTTTAATTGTTGGTGAGCCAAATGCTTGCCGCACCTGGCTTGGCAGAAAAAGTCTTTGTGATTTGACTGCAACTGATGAAAACTGTTGGAAACACACAAAGGCAAAACAAAACAAAACAAAAGAACCCCACCAAGGGTGTGGCATTTGGGAACTTCACAGTATTCCCATTTTACAATGGGATCGGAAGTGAAGCACCAGGGTCCACCGTGTTCTGGTCTGGGATTCCTGCAGTAGTTGCCTGCAAAAAAGCATTGTTGGTGATGCAAATGGCTTCAAAATAATTTTATGAAGTTCCTTCCTCTGGGATTGGAGAGAGCTAGGCTAAAAGTTTGTGCCAAAGAGGTATTGTGGTTGCCACAGAGCCATCAGTTTCTTTGTAATTGTCCAAGTTGCCTATTTCTGTTGTTATGCTTTTGTTGACAAATATGACATTGTTAGAGACTTTTGATTTTCAGATGGTCATGCTTGTTGTTTGTTGAGCATTATATTCTTTGTGTTTTTTGTTCTCTTCTGTTCCTGTCATTTCATTTTATTTTGTCACAATAGGATTCCAATACAACACAGTCCAATTGCATATTTCTTGACTACTTACCACTCATACTGGCACGTTTATCATTGCACAATTTTTTGCTCCACTTTTTACACTTTAAACCTGATTTGGTAGTTGATTTAGTTCCCCTATATTCAGTTGTTGTCCGATTGACACACTCCAATGCTAAAACAAAACAAAGCATTTTGTGCAACACACCAAAAATGGGAAAAACAGAAAGTCAAAGTGGACTGACTCTTTTCAATGTTTCATCAGCCACTGAGTGACTTGCAAAGAGGATGCAAAACACATTAGGTTGAGAACAAGCAAAATATGATTGAAATAGCCTTTTCTTGAGCAGATATCCCTTTGAATCAAGCAAAAGAAGAAACAACCTGACACTTTGTCGATATCTTGTCTTGAGCTCTGGTGAGACTGAGACTTCAGTTCTTTTTTCATGAACTGTGGCTGGTGCAACACCATCACAGGTAATACAAATGACCAGATTAAAGCACACAACTTGACATTCAAGAAAGGTTGTCTGAAGTTGTGATCCCTTTGAAGATCAGTGATGTTCTTCACAAACTTGAACATCTCTCTCCACAGACATGTAGAAAGAGTGTTCATTTGACTAACCTGGACATGTGACTATGCCACAGTACTCCCACCTCACATCCTTATCAGTTGTGTAGCACCAGGGTCCACCTGGGTCTTTGTCTGGGTTTCTGCAGTAATTACCTGCCAACAGAAAAGCATCCTGGTTGGCAAGTACAGAACCTGGCTCTTGAGGGTGCACTGTGAATAAAGTCTTGGAATTATTTTCAATGAACAGACTCCCATCTTCCCAACAAAATTCTTTGCAAAAAATACTTGACCTCAGTTGAAAAACAACAAAAAGCATTATTTTGGAGTGCAAAACAGTTTCCAATGATATCAATGTGTGTATCATGTGTGATTGACCAAAAATTTGTGCTGTTCCCAAAAGCAAACATAGGGGCATTACATCTGTAATGTGTTGTATTTTCACCTGTCAGTCCTTCCTTTTTCATTTCTTCCTTGGTACGGAAATATTTGTGTTCATGTGGGAAGTCTTCATCCCACATTTGGCATGTTCTTCCACATTGTGTAGTTGATTTCCTTCCTCTGTATTCCTTCCCCAGGTAGGTTGTTGTGCATTCTGTATCTGCTGGGAAAGTATGGTTGTGGTGCATTCTTCATCTGCCATTTGAAACATGTTTGTTTGAAATTGGGAAACAGACAGAGCACAAATTGCTCTGGTGCATTTGTCTTGGCTCAGGGGATTTGGAGTTTTGGTTGTGTGCTTACCTGTCTCACCTCCACCAAACCTGAAGCCACTTGTGGTGATGAGGCAGCCTACAACAGCACAACAACCAACACAATGATGTGCGGTGTGTGGATCAAAAAGACACCATGCAGAAAATCAGTTTGAGTGGAAAGAAAATGTCAGTCTCACCCACCTAACAACAGGCTGACCAGCTTCATTGCAGTGGAGAAACACCTGCTTTTGATATTCATACAAGAAAAATTTATTTTGAAGTATTGTTGTGAATACCCTGTAGAGATACCACAGAAAGCAAGTCTGGAAAGGCAACTGGCTCTCACCTGCTCGATGGTTGTGAGACTCAGATTTCCATTCAATCAGAGTGGCAATATTACCTTGTTGTGGTAGAAAATTCGTGAATAAAATGGTGTAAAAAGACGAAGGAAAGGCCTGGCAACTGCTTGTGTCTTGGCTTTGAAAGAAACATTGACAAAATATGATAAACAGGAGAAGGCACAACAAAAGTTTCAATCTTAGCTTTTCAATAAATGTTCACAGAACAAAAGCAAGACCTTAACATTTGCAACAGCCATTGAGAATTGAACATTCAAATCCGAAGGACTATTCAGAATGGATAGAAGACAAAGGAAAATTTAAAACTTGTCTTTGAAATTTTTCACAGTTTTAGCAAGACAAAAGACATTGAAAACTTTTATTTCAAACTTCTTGAGGATGGTTGTTTCAATTTGCAACAAACTAAAGCAACCACATATTTTTTGACTCAGTGTCATTTTCTTGTTGCTTTACAAAACAACAAGTATTTGACTTCCATCTTTGGTCAGATCACCAGTGTCACGGTGAACCTTGTCTTTTCTGCTCTCATTTTGTTACTTGTTGCACTGCTGTTTTTGTCCAGCAAAGACAAGAGAAGTAAACTGGAAGGATATGATTTGTCCAGTAACATCTTCAGCAAAGATGCAAATTCAAAGCAGACCCCAAACCTGCTCATGAAAAACCCTCTTTGATGCAAAAGTTCCAGGGTGCTGTTGTGAAGTGCATGAAATCAGAATTGCATCAACTTACACGATTCGGTGAATCATTTTGGCTCCTGAAATTTGATTCTCGCACAAAGGGTTCACATCAGCAGGCACATGAAGATTGTGCTGACATTCTGCTCTTTTCCATGTGTTGGATAGATTGTTCTGGGATGATACAATCAAAAGGGTCACTAAAGGACAATATTAACAAGTGGAATGCATTTTCTCCACACAGTCCACATTGCCTTTCAAAGCATCACTGGTGACCCAGATCCACTCCCAACTGCAAACACATTTGGTTTGACCATTGGAGTTGTATTGCTGAGAAACATCTGAGCATGTCCTAAACACCAACAGAGTGCAGAAGCCAAAAATCCTTTTGTCAAATGGTTCCAAAAGGCATGATTGTCAAAACACTCAGGAAAGGAACCACAAACCTTGTGTTTTCTCAGTGGATGTCATCAGAAACCAAAGGGTGTCACTCCAGGTGGTGCATGTTTGCTTTGTGGGCAAAGAAAGGAAAGGATGCTTCATTCGAACCAAAACATACAACACAGAGGCAAACAGACATCAAGGGAACTTTCACCACTCCCAAAGTGGAAAAACACACAGCGAACACTTTTACCATGTCATCAGAAACCTGTCTTGTAAGATTAACTGGCGGTTGTTTCACAGGTCCCTATTCCAGCCGCCCGTGCCATATTACGACTTACTAACTCGTCATTGGTGTCAATGTGATTCATTGACATCCTGTGACACACGAACCAACACAACACTGGACGCATTGCCAGGGCTCTTGGGACACCGAAGCCTCTCCGTTTCATACAACGCGTAGTGAACTTGCACGGACATCAACCTGGCCACACTGCACCTTCCTGCACCTCTCCCCGACCCACATTGTGCAGAACTTCGCCACGCTGATTTTTCTTTTCTCACTCTGCAACTGAACCACGGAACATCTCATGGGTTGAGCCTGCAGAGGGATCTCTGCTCTCGCACAGACGCTTCGTCTCCAGTGACTGTTCTCAGTAAAGCTGGACTGCCTTGTGTCAGCTGCTCAGCTTGTGGTTGGACTGCATCCGGGCTGAAGGAGCCTGAGCTTCGAACGAACCGAGTTCTCCTGCACGTCTCAGAGGGGCAGACAGACACAATCCAGTGACAAGTTGTCACACAGTCAAGCGTTTCCGAGACACAATAGAGAGTTTATGCTGCGACGTTCAACAACACGCCGTGCATAAATTGGCCAATACATTCACTTCGTCGCCCATAGAATCGTGTTCAATACAAAAAGATCCAGTTTATCCAGCGGCTCTGATTCGTCCAGAGGAAAGACCCACCACGACACAAGACATCAGAACATCTTTATTCAGTAATACGTGTGCCCAGGGAAGCAGTCCCACTTCCACAAAACTTCTTTTGAGAAAAAAGACAAACGCAACACACAAATTCTGTGTTATTGGATTTCTCGGGCCAGATTTCCTTCTGAACTGTTGGTTGGTTTTTGTGTTCTTGTGTTCTAGTTCTTGTGTTGCGAAATGCATTTCAGCTACAAAGTGAGGATTCGCTGAAACACTTGTATTCTCCATTCATGGGACATTGTGAAGTTGAGAACCCCACAGGAAAGACAATCCAAGTGCTGTCCACTCAACTGTGCCTGTCAAAAAAGTTTTTATCAGTGAAACGCATTTCAAAACAGACACGCTTGCTCAGAAAAGAAGCCAAAATACTTACTTGTGCTTCCGCAGGAGGAGTGTGTTGATTTGGTGAAGTTTGCAGGTCTGGCTGGCAAAATTTTGAAGTCTGGAAAATAACACATATTTCTGAGTGTTCGATTGCCGAGAAGAAAAGAATGCTGCCAACTGAAATCGATTGCTGTTGTCATTCTCGTGAGGAAATAATGTGTAAGAGTCAATTGGTTTCATACCATTGTGGATCATTGATGCGGTGGACATTCCGACGCCTTCAAAAAAAGAAGAATGTTTCCTGAAATTTGTTGCAGAAACAGGTCTTTCTCTTGCAAACTAAAAGTAGTAACAAAGCTTCACAGCCAGAAGAAAAGGTGTTCCAAACGAAAGGCAGTGCGTTCGAAAGAACTGACTGTGATGGTGTACCGGTAAAAAGCTGATGGCACTCCCTTCTCGGTGGAACCCACTGACTACTGGCTGATTGGGGAGAGGGCCCCCCTCATTGCAGAGGTCCTACCCAGGTTGGCCTAGGTGCTGCCTGAGAGTGGGGTGGGACTCACCTCATTTTGGAAAGATGTTCTGCCCCTGTCCCAAAATGAGAGCAGGTCCAATCCAATCCCAGTCTTCCGGAGCCAGCACCAGCAATGCACCCGTGTTCAAAGCTCTGCTTTTATTTTTTTGCAGTGCAAAAGCTCAAACAGACCGAAAACATATCCCGGTCAATGGGAGGATTTGGATGGAAATGGCTGGGATCGATTTGGAAAGGTAGATGTGCTTTGAGGAAGTCTGACTCTATGCCACGTCCATCAGAAGTGCGACTAAAGAAAGGGAACTGACTTATTTCGAAAAAGTAGCCTCAGGTGAAGGAGTGTGTCTTGCACTATATTTGTCTGGGGACAAAGTGGAATCATTTTGGGAAATATTTTGGGAAACATTGGATCCAGTTATTCCAATTTCTCCCACTGGAAATTTCTTAAGGCAAACTGAACAGCAGAACATCTGCAAACAGACTGAATTCAAGCTGATTGGTGAGGGTTTATACAAACAAAGAAATACCTGTGTGAAAGCAGCGCCCATCAGACAATCCACACGTTGTGTTTGATGGACATTCCACACATTCCTGGGAGCAGTTAAGCTTCCAGAATCCAACAGGACAACTCATCACTTCTAATTCACAGAAATCCATAACACAAGAATGAAAGGAGCCTGGTGTTCTCTGAAGCATCACATATCTACCCTTTTTTGATACAGACCGGTTTTGATAATTGCAGTGAACAATTAATTTTTGCTTCTGTGCATCTGTTATGAAGTTGCAGATATTGTTTTCATCTTCTGGGTCTGGTTTCAGTGAGTTGCTTACAAATACAAATGTGTTGCTCTGGCGAGCTGTCAAAAAGAATTCCAGAGTTGTTTTGTTGGGTTAGGTTCTGATGACAGGTAACATTTGAGGAGTGTGCCATTCATACTGTTGGTTTGCATCAAACCTACCTCTGTGTGCAGCTCGGGCATCATTTCTGCCATAAATGATGATGTGGTGCACATCATATTCTTGCTCCAGGTCAACTCTCCACCATGCAGGTTTGTCATGGTCCTCAGGAGCAGGGCCACCATAAGTAGATGTGTCTTCAAACAAAAAGTAGACACAGGAAAATGAAGTGGCTATGGAACCACAAACTCAACTGAACCATGTTTGAATGTAAAGCTTGAGGTGGTCTTCTGTAGACACAAAAACAAGTGTCTTGGCATTTCCTTTTTTGCTTGGGGTTGATGGATGTTGACCAAGCACAATCATACCGTGTGTAGAAAACCATGAGCCAAACAGTTTTGCTCTCAGGTTGTTGTCAACAGAAAGTGGCAAACCTGGATGTGCACAACTGAGACCTTTGTGACCATCATCCACAGTGTTTCCATCCACAGCCTTGTCTGCTGTGCTGTAGTGAACAGTGGAACCACTCTGAGTGGCAGGCTTCCGAAGTGCCACATTCTCTGCAGATAAAAATGGGACAACATACATGAATGGGAAAGAGGTGGTGTATGTTGAAAGGAAATGATTGAAATCAAAACAACAGAATGTGCAAGACAAGTTTGTTGTTTTTGTCTGACCAAGGCTAAAGAAGTTTTGACAATTAAGCCCCAGGAGAACCAGTGTTGCCACACATTGCATGTTTTGTGTTGATATGCAATGCAAGCATGCAAGTGGATTGTGACTTCTGTGAATGTGTTCTTTGCTCCTGGCAGACAATGAAAACATTTGATTGCTGTAGCTTCTGGGTTTCATTGGAAAATGTACAACAATGGGTTGTTTTCTGAAGGTCATGTGGATCACACAAGAACTGCTGAAGGATGACCTGCACAGATGTGAGAACAATGGGCATTTTAGCATAGGTCACAAGGTGTATCTGATGTCAGGCAAAGAGAAAATGGACACAAAAGGTCGGTGTCCTACAGTCCCAGGCTTCTCGTGAGGAGATATCTTCTCATTTGTGTGCTTTATTTCCTTGCTTTGTGGGGATTTATTTTTCTTTGATCCAAACAGCTGTCGATTAACTTTGCTCTAGTGCCCTTGTCAAGCTGTTGTTTTGTAATGGCCTTTTCATCTGCCTGTTTTCCTGAGGTGCAAACATCCCCCACAAACCATACACACAGTTGACCACTGCTTGCTCTTAAACCTCCATTGTTGAGTTGCAATCGCTTTCCTCAATTAAACCTGATCGATTTTGAATTCATCAACACCTGCAAACATGGATTCAAAACACAAAACTTGCTCTTTGGATACACATGAGCCATCGCAAGTAGAGAATGTTTGCAACTCAGATCTGCAAGTCTAAATTGCTCAATTCACCAGCCGATTTGGCTCACCAATGATGACATTCATGGCACAGATGAAACTCAAAATGAAGGCCAGGATGTGAGAGCCATACGAAAACTTGTTTGACTTTATCTTAACCTGGCTTCTGTGGTGTTGTTCCCACATTACCAAAACACTGTCTTTTGAAGTCACCTGGAAGTTATTTCACTTATCTTTCTGCCAGCAGCCCACGCCGAACAATGACTTACAACTCGTTGTTGGTGTCAATGTCCAGTGGTTACCATGATACACAAGCCAACAGAAAACTTTCAGCATTATCACATAAATAGGGACACTGAAACCTGTCCGTTTCATCCACCACCTGCTCACCTCGCTGCGCCAACAATGACACCTTTTATCTTGCCTGCCCCACGTTATTATTGTTCTGTCCCTTCAAGTGTGAACCGGATCTCAAAAAATCAGGTATAATTCTGTACCGAGAGTCTCAACTGTTGTTGCGTTATTGTCCGGCTGTCACATGCCTGTGAGAGAGTCTGAGTACGGTGCAGCAGTCCAATAACCAACTCTGAGACTGTGAGTTTAACCAGAGGAGATCATACTCTGTGCTGTGAGTACTTACTCAGACCTGCAGCTGCTTCCTTACATCTGGGCCTTTACACTTTACAGTCAGCTTTCATTTGTAGGCAGTCTATACATATTCATATGTATTACTCAGATGCTATTATGGTCACATCCTTCTGTAACAATTGTTTACCGTTACCATTCAGTGCACGTTTCATGCATCTCACTCTTCCTGCCGCGACAGTCCTTACATTAGGGACCACACACTGATTTCTGCCTCTTGCCTGAATCAAGAACATGAGCTTTGATCTGTGTAGTCATGGAGGTCAGCTCACACAGGACGCTTCGATTCCCTGGACTGTTGTTCATGAAAATTAGACTGCTGTAAATTCCAGTTGTCCAACATGTGATTTGACTGCATCCAGGCTCAAGGAGTACAAAGTATTTTTCTTGCTTGTACGAGGCAAGATCGGATAGTTGTGACAAAGGGTGTTTCTGCGCGTCGTGCAATGAATCAAAATTGTTTGTTTCAAGGCCAAATCAAACTTTATTGATTACTTCTTCAAACTGCTGTGAGTCAAGAAAAATCTTTGTACTTTAGTACAACAACTTTGGTCGACTTTGACCAGTTAGTACATGGTCAGTACCAACAAACCAGTGGTGCAAAGTTTATGTTTCACAATGGCAAAATCTTGCCAAGGGTCAGTCCTCTTCAGAGTTCACTCAAAATACTGTCTGCCCACAGCAGCCACCTTGCGCCAGCATGGAATCAAGCTGCTCATGGCATGTTGAAACTCAACAGCATTGATGGTGTTGAGGATGGCATCGACCTGATGGCACAGGTTGTTGACATTGGCAAATCTTCTCCCTCTGAGATGTTTTTCAGCCAGTAGTTGGCTGGAGCAACATCCAGGGAATAGGGGTGGGGTGGGGCAGGTTCTGGGTGTGGTTCTGGTATAGATAGTTGACGACCAGATTTGCATGGTGTGCTGGGGTGCCATCGTGTTGGAGGTACCATTGCCCATTCATCCACATGTTGGGATACCTACTGCACAAGGAACAGCACAGATTCGTCATGATCTGGAGGTAAACAGCTGCACCAATGCCCAAACCATGCTCAACAAATTTCCTGTGCATGATACTGTGGGCATTGAAAAAAAACAGACCAGCATGAGTCTGGTGACTCACAGATTGCCTTGGGTGGGTGGTGTTCCCCCTTGCAAGCCAGGAAGATGTGGCCTGCTTGGTCGCAGGGTCATAACAGAGGATCCAGGATTCATCCCCAGTTATGATCTGGTTGGTCAGATCTTGATTGCGGGTTCTGATGTGCAGGAGTTGGTTGCAGATGCCAACTCATCATTGGCATTGCTGCACAGTGAGGTCATGCAGTACCCATCATGCAGAATGCTTGCACAACTCCATAACCTTGCAGAGACCCTTCTTGACAGTGCCAAAATCAAGGTTGGTCAAGGTGGAGAGGTGTCAGATGGACAGCGTGTGATCCCCATTCAAGTGCAGAAATATCTGGCACAGTTTCTCCTGCATCAGCTTGATTGGTCGACCGGATCTGGTGGCATCACAGCAGTCCACAACACCATTTTTGAACTTGGACATCCAGTGATAAACTGTGCTGTGCGACAGGGCATGGCTTCCATGTGCCTGTGACAGAAACCTACACACATTGCTCCCCTTCATGCCCAGTTGGGTCATGAACTGAATTTGGACTCGCTGGTAATACCTACTGGTCTCCATGATGATGAAAAGTACTCCAAACATGACCACAAACAGCTGCAGAAACAGCAAAGTTTGACTCATTTTATGACTGGTCAGTACATCCTTGGAAGTTAGCCATTTTGGGACTGAAGGACTTCTTCAAAGTCAACAAAATTTGGGTCACACAGACCTGCACGACCTACCTTTGCATCACTCCAAGGTCACACTTTCATTGACAAGTTTTCACACCGGTGAGGATATCCGCAAGCCAACAATGAGCTGGATTCGCACCACAAGCATCATCACAATCTGTTGTAAAATCACGGACAATGACATCTAAAGACGTTGTTGTCACCAAATTGCATTCATCACAAGAACATCAAGTTTGATTTTTTTTCTGTCCAGCGGCTCTGGTCGGTTTGCGGAAAACCCCACAATGAAACCAACACACTGGAGGATGTTTATTGAGAAATACATGAGGAAAGAAAAGCAGTTCCATGAAGACCTTTCTCAGAAAAATAGCTCCATGGAGCTCCCGGTGATTTGAGAAGCGCAGTGACAAAAACACAACAACCAAAACACAGCGTGGATGCATCAAACTATCAATTTCATAAAGAAAAAATATTATTTTTATCATTTAGAATGCACCCAAATCTACCCAAATTATCTGTACATTGAAACTTGTCACCTGATTGTACATGAAGCGGCTAAATATCTGTTTTGAGCGCTTTCCTCAAATCCCAAATTTGTACCCAATCTTTGGCTCCATCTTTTTGCAATGTACAAATTTTTGAAAATAGCAAACAAATAACACAAGTCCAGCACCGAATCATAAGACTACATTTCATCTATACATCCTTCGTCAAATGTTTTTACTTTCTGAGATATTGCCTACTTTGTGCAGTGAGCTCCAAAATTTAGCAACCCCAAAAATGTGAACTTTTTACCCTCAAAACCCTAAAATACAAACTTTCTCCTCAAATCACCGAAAAACCTTCTTCAGACACAAATCAGTTCCGTGTCGAAGGTCTTCCATCTGGAAAACAGGTCACGTTTCATTCTGAAACATTTGCAGGTTGTTCGAAAAACATTTATTGCTTCCAGCCAAGTACATGAAGACAGAGAACAACAATCCAGAAACGCTAACACTCTGCAAATCATATGGCGTATTTTGAAGTCGCAAGCCACACAAAAGTCAATCCAAATGTTGTCCACTGCACTGCACCTACAAGTGTTGAAGAAAAATTTCTGTGAGGCAGATTTCACTGGGAGACATATTCACTCAGAAAACAACCTACTTGCTCTCGTGTGGGAGGAATGTGTTGAGTTGGTCAGGTTTGCAGATCTGGCTGGCAAAAATTTGAAGTCTAAAAATTGAAGGAAATGACTGTTTTGGACCGACAAAAGGAAAACAATATCGCTCAGTAAAGCTGCAAGTCTTGCAATTGGAATTTGATATCAGTTGTTTACCATTGAAGCTGTTTGTCATGTTTTGTGTCATCTGTGTTGTTTCACCTTCAAAACAGGAGACAGTGTCTTGAAAGAGAACCACATGGAAACAACGCTGCTACAACTGTCAAAGAAATGTGTTTGAACGTTCCTGTGCTTTGTGTGGAGCAATCTCTGTCAAATGGGCTGAAACTGATCAGAATTGAGGTATTTTCATTTGGAAGAACCATTTGGCACAGGGTAACTCTATGTCAACCAAACGTTCACGACAAAGGTTGAGGTTGGACTGTTGTTGAGGTGTTTTTTTCAGGACAGTATAGACACGTACCAGTTGCATGTCTGTTTTGTGGTGACAAACTTGAAGCAATCAGAGGAACATTGTGGGATCGATTTGGTGTTCCAGACTCTCCGGCTTCAAAAACAAGTTCCTTCAAATTTCAATTGGTGTGAAGAAGACCGCAACTATTCAGCCAAACAGGAGAGAGAAACATGAATGTGAATTTTTTCTTTGTTGGCAAGCCTGTGCACAAAAACATACCAGTGTCAGCACGAAAGCAGCGTCCATCAGACAATCCACATGCTGTGTGTGAGGGGCATTCTGGACATTCCTGGGAGCAGTTGAGCTTCCAGAATCCAACAGGACAACTCATCACTTGTAATTCACAGAAATCCAAAAGATGTGACTCAGAAGAGCCTGGTGTTCTCTGAAGCATTACATATCTGCCATTTTTTGATATAAACTGATTTTGATAATTGCAGTAAATAATTAATTTTTGCTTCTGTGCATCTGTTATGAAGTTGCAGATATTATTTTCATCTTCTGGGTCTGGTTTCAGTGAGTTGCTTACAAATACAAATGTGTTGCTCTGGCGAGCTGTTAAAAGAAGTCCAGAGTTGTTTTTTGGATTAGGTTCTGATGACAGGTAACATTTGAGGAGTGCCCCATTCATACTGCAAGTTTGCTTCAAACCTACGTCTTTGTGCAGCTCGGGCATCATTTCTGCTGTAAATGATGATGTGGTGTACATCATACTCCTGCTCCAGGTCAACTCTCCACCATGCAGGTTTGTTATAGTCCTCAGGAGCAGGGCCACCATAAACAGTATCTTCAAACAAAAATTAATACACAGGACAAAAGTGGCCATGGAACCACCAACTTTACAATACGATACAAATGATACAAATGAGGTGGTCTTGATTTTCTACAAAACTCATTGTCTGAACTTTTCAAGAACTCCTTGCTTGAAGTTAGTGGGTGTTGACCAAGCACAATCAACTGAATGGTTGTTTGCTTTGAGAAAATGACATTGAAAAAAAAACAACCCAAGAACTACACAGTTTTGTTCTCAAGTCTTCATACAGAAAGTGGCAAACCTGGATGTGCACAACTGTGACCACCAACACCATCATCCACAGTGTTGCCATCCACAGCCTTGTCTGCTGTGCTGTAGTGAACAGTGGAGCCACTCTGAGCAGCAGGCTTCCGAAGTGCTACATTCTCTGCAGATAAAATGGGACATTATATACATATGAATGGGAAAAAGGTGCCAGGTGTTGAACAAAAATGCATGAAATCAAAGCAAGCGAGCAAGGTGCCAAAGTTTGTTGTTTTTCTTACCAAGGCCAAAGAGGTTCTGAAATTTGAAAACAAGTCCCAACAGAACAAGCGTTGCCACACGGTGCATTTTTGTGCTGCTTCTGTGTCGATATTTAACTTGAGTAGTGAATGGATTTTGACTTCAACAACCTGTGTTTTGTGCGTGATGAAGTTTCAGAACATTGACAGTTGCAACTTGTACATTTGTTCAAATTTTGTGAAACAATGGATATTTTTCAGGGTTTGTCTGGAGCACGGATCAGCTCCCGAAGGACGACCTGCGTGTTCGAGAACAAAAAGTCTTGGTCACAAGGGGAATCACATGTCACGACCACACAAATTGGATTTTGCTTTTCATTGACATTGGGTCTGAGTCCTTTAGTGCATGACCCAGGTCAGATAACACAGTTTGTCTTCACTTGAATCGTCTTTCATTATTATTGCTGGGAACAGCAATTCCAACCCCAGTTCTGGGTTGA
>JAAUXT010067605.1_pt1:37500-40646 | contig 40646 bp, 44 predicted proteins | sample 7278171 | NCBI WGS metagenome assembly JAAUXT01 (sample SAMN14350112, study PRJNA611818) | marine sediment metagenome | isolation source: surface marine sediment (1.8m) | place: French Polynesia: Moorea | collected 2018-08
AGGAGAAAATCACGGCACGGTGAACATTTTCGACGGTACTGGGAGTGAAGACATCCTTTTGAGATCGATCGCACCCAGACGAACCTGGCACAAAACCCAGGATTTCAACAAATGAACGGGTGTCATTGAGTCAATAAAATTTGTCGCGTCTGAAGCAACATACAGTTGAAACCCCCTCCTGCAAAACAACTGGTGTTTCTGGGTGACGGAAACTGAATGTGACGATTCATTTGAGGAAACAAGGCAACAAATGCGACGTCGCTTGCCTGTGCTTGATCTCGAAGTGAAATTTTCATCATTGCACAGACATGGCAATGAAAATATCTACCGAATTCTTCCTTGTGATGAGTTCAGTGACATTGGTCACTGGTGCAGACACAACAGAGATAGTTTCATACAAGCAGCTGGAGGCAGGATCCAGTTTGACTGGAGGACTGGCAGAGGTGAAAACCGTGTCCATTGTAGACTGTGCCAGAAGGTAAAATGATTCAAGTGAGAATAACAGTGGAAATATAGTTTGGAAAAGTCGCTTTCTTGCCTGTCAACTTTTGATAAAACAATGGCTTTTTGATGCAGGTGCGAAACTGAGGACCAATGCCTGGGCTTCAAGCTCGAACTTCAAACAAAATGTGGAATGATAACAAATGCAACAGAAAATATTCAAACGTTTTCTCCTGATACTCACACGAGTGTTTTTGAGAAAAGTGAGTTGATTAAGATTTCCTTGCACTCATTGTTTAATTGAAAACACGAAAACATATAACAATCTTTTTGTCGCACTCTCAAAGGAGTCAGTCCCTCGCCTGGATCGCCTTTTTTGGTGCAAACATGCTTGTTGTTTTTTTCATGTGACGTCATTTCTTTGTAATTTGTCTCTCGGATCAGATTGCTCAAGAACTTTGGACGACACCAACAGAGACAACTGTGCGGGATCTCCTTGTGAGGGAGGAGCAGTGTGTGTGGATGGCATCAACTCCATCACATGCGACTGTTCAGGGTTCAGCTACGGTGTAACTTGCAGCAATGGTGAGCTCATCAAACCAAATTCAAATGACTGATTTTGCCACATACAAATTTTTCTGATCTTGTCTCTTCATGCTTTGCTTTCAGCTTGCCCCTACATGGGAAACTGGGAACAACCAGTGGGTAAAACCACACCAGCTCTTTACATCAACTTCGATGATTGGTACTGCATGGGAACGAGCAAGTTTGGTGCCAATGGCAACCTGCCCCAACTGGTTGCTGGAAAGGTTTGGTCAAACAAATCACATCACATACATTACTCCATTTCATTCACACATTCATCTGTCTTCCTTTCTGTTTGAGGTTGGATTTGGAAGTGCACTAAAAATAGACTTGGTTGACAGTCAGTTTGTCAACATAGACACCACGGGGTTTTCGGCCTGTATGATCCGCCCCGAGTCCTGCAGTGAGGGCGGAACTGTGATGCTGTGGCTCAGGGTCCTGGATGCCCAGGCCTCGGGCGTGGTCATCAGGTCTGCGACCATGGACCCGTCCACAACAACGGGGTTCAGCATCTACATGGAGACTCCAACTGTCATTGTGTAAGTGTCCTGATCCACATTGAAGAATAACACACAAAGCATTGCAGTTTTTCCAAATGCTGAAAGATTTTCACACCAAGGTGTTCTCATAGAAAAGAATCAATGAACTGTTTGTTGTAAAAGATTGATACTCTGTTATTCAGATTTGTGGTGAAGGTCCTCAACAAACAATTCAAGGTCAGACATTTTGATCCGGGTCTGGCCACCTGGTTTCACAGTGCTATTGTCATGGAGTGCACTGACTGTGGCACAACGATATACAAGAATGGGATTGAAATTGGGAGCACCGCAGGGGAGTCGGGGAATCACCACACTGAGACTGGAACCCCCATGGTGATCGGCAGGACTGACGCAAATGACTTCACTTCAGTGGAGCTGGATGAGCTGATTCTGTTCAACAGGAACTTGTCAGCTCAGCAGGTTGTGGAGTTCTACTCCAGGTGATATTTTTTCTCGTTTTCACACAAATTGTGCGATTTGGACAGCATTGTCTACGTGTGCACAGTGACAATCTCCTGTGCTGCTGGGAATGCCACTCAGACATCTGGTTGTTTCACTGAGAAGTGAACTCATCTTCCCTGCAAAGAGGACCAATCTTCACACTAACAGATCAATGTGTTTGCCTTGGGTTTCAGGGTACCATGAAAAACATGGCGACAGAGGCACACCATTTGCTTGGAAACAAAGCGGTTCAAAGTTGGCTTGTAGATGAGGAAGTGCTGGTCACATAAAACTCATCTGAGAGCAACAGATGTTCCTTGTTTCTTGTTGAATTTGTCTGTCGCAGCGGCACACAAACGAGACGCGAGGTTTGAAAGGCCAACACACCAAGGCCCGATCTCAGTAGCTCTTAGACCGAGAAAACTTGAGAAACGACTTGAGTCAAATCAATCTTGTGTTGTGTTCGTGACAAAACGAAACGTTCAGGAAGTGAGAACCTGATGGATATGTCAGTCAGTCGAACAAAGGTTCGTTGTGTGTAGAAATCTTCGCTTCCTTCCTTTGAGGGGGGTGATATGGATTGGTGCCATCAACGCGATGATGTGTGAGTCAAGTCAGGGGGAGGCGTTTCCTTTATCGACAGAATCACCAATTTCGCTGCTTTGGTTCCCAGGCTTCACTGCCACAAATGAACACCGTTGTTTTGTAATGAAAGAGTCAACGTCAAATGTTGTTTGACGGTTTTGGCTTGAAAGTTCCTGTGAGTAAAGCGAGGTTCCTCTTGTCACGCTTTTCCAGTGACTTATGACGCAAATGACCTTTGAGCCGGTTGGTGTCCAAGAATTGGTGGGATAATCGCACACTGTTTTTGTGTGAGATGGAAATTGCACCACACAATTCTAGGCCCTATACTCTGAACACATATTCTCTCAATGCCTCGACCCATCAAAAGGCCGTAGTTCTGTTGCGGAGAAAAACTCCGTACAAAGGGATTCTGCAGCAGAAGTGTGACTTGTTGTCAAAAGAGGTGAGTACCTGGTTGGTGGGTGGTGTTTGGCAGTACGTGACACCTCTTGGAAAGGATCTGCAGCAAGCAGCTGAGGGGCGGAGACGGGGTTGGGCCAGAAGGGCCTGAGGCCG
>JAAUXT010018805.1_pt1 | contig 40524 bp, 28 predicted proteins | sample 7278171 | NCBI WGS metagenome assembly JAAUXT01 (sample SAMN14350112, study PRJNA611818) | marine sediment metagenome | isolation source: surface marine sediment (1.8m) | place: French Polynesia: Moorea | collected 2018-08
GAGTGTCACTCGTTGTTCACCTTTGGTATCCAAATCCACTTTCGGATTCATTAAAAAGAGCAACAAACCAAGGATAAATGTCAACATTGTGATGATGAGTAATCCACACAGTACTATGTGAGCAGTCAAATTTCGCCGGCCTCTGTCAGACAGTCTGCAGAAAGTGGGTCACTGTCGCTGTCGCTGGACCAGGAGAACATTCTCCACTGCCCATCAGAGATGACCATTCACCATTCACAACATGTCGAAAGAACTGAACAAAAAGATCCACCCGTTCAAAAGATTTCAGTCTGAATCGGGAACTTAAATTTGCTGCCTCGTAAGACGTTGAGCTCGGCAGTTTGCACAAAGCAATTACACGTGCATGTCTGCTGGCGGGGATTGGGGAAGATCATGGATGGGTGCAGGTGAAGAAAAGCTTTTGACAAGTCAGTTGCATTCGCCTGTTTTGCTGACACAATGCTGTAGGAATGTCCCGCACGCAACACGCAAAAGCCATTTCATCCCTGTATGGCTGAATTTTTGTGGTCACAATTCATGTGAAAATGAACGTGTCCCCTTTTGCCCTCACTCATTTTTTTTTCAAAACCCAGCAAACCGGACCGAAGCCTCTGTCCTGCGTCATTCACACAAGCAGTTTGAAAGTAACTGCCAAAGTTGAAACGAATTCTACGTTCACGTGAAAGGAAAAGTGGCGAGCTCCGAGTAACTCAAGACGATGCGTCTGCTGGTACATTTGAAGAGGAGCAAGCGACAAGTGTCGGGGCTTTAAAGGCAATGAATCCATTTTCCCATTTGCATTGAAGTGACAAAAAAGCAACGAAAACAGGTGGCAAGTAAGTGGGCGAATGCACTGAATGACTTCCAGTGTCTCTCAGAAGAACAACACCGCTCTCGGTGGAATTTCTTCTTGATGACCCACGTCAATTGCCCCCATCAAACTCAAACCCTGATGACCACATGCAAAGACAAGGGGTCAGGGTTTTCCATTACACCCCTCAAGTGGATGAAACAAAACAACGGCCCGTTTTCTTGTTCCCGTAATAGGCGTTATTGCTTCAAATTCTCGTTTTTCTCCAGATACCAGCATGTTGGAGTTGCTGGTGCCTCGTATCGGTTGAATCAGAAGCGTTGCTCATTGACCGCTGCCCCTTCAACCAAGTGCACCGCAGTCACTGCGCCCTGATGATGACAAATCGCTGCAACCCTCACAATCGCACTCGATGTGTTTCCAAAAGAACTCCGCCACCCATCCGAAACAAAAATTTCCCCATGCTAAACGAGCAGTCTTCCACAATAAACATTGTTGTGTCGCTTTTAACATCTGGTTCTGAGGAATGTAAACTGGGGGTATGAAAACAATAACAGCGATTCGCAAAGATACAGAGCCCTGTGATTTACTCGAACCTTGAAATAATGACAGCCGAGGAGAAAATATGTGAGGTGAGACAAACGTTCGATACACGACGCTCTGAGCTTCAGAAGTTGACAGGAAATTTCCAAATGACTTCGACTCGAGGACTGAAGACAAAAGGATCTCCTACACTCACGACCAAGGGAAGTTGCTGTGTGGGAGTCACCAGGACCATCTCAGAATAGCTGGGGAAAACACAAAAAAATCTGCTGCTGACAACGCAGTAAATTCTTGTCTTCTCTTTCCCAGAGATGCACATGACGAGGAACAGCGCCTCTTCCCTCTACGATCACAGAAATCTGTGACCACATTTCGCAGTTGGTCGTGAATTTTCGAACAGATGACGTTCTTAGTGGTTCATCATTCAGGTAATTCGTGGTCGGAAATGTGGCAGAACTTGACGTCATCTGCGGGCAAATGCGGTCACGTAAGGTGAAGCGCCCTGCCTGTGCGAATGGAAACCGCGAGACAAAGGTGCCATCAATCAATGGCGGATGGGCTCAGCCCTTGGGAACAGAAAACCTGTTAACGTTGTGTAAGCAGTTACATCAACGTGCGCAAGAAAGGCAATACACGACCCACAAATGAATCACGTAGCTGCTGACACAACAGTTATCAGCACATCACCCGACTAAGAGCCGGATTAAAATGTCTATTGCCTTCACAAGAGGCAATAACCGTAAGGTTTTCAAGACGTATGAGTGAGAACATGGCTTCACCATGAATCGCAAAAGGACACTGCGTCTTTGAATCAATGTTGGTGAAACCCCCGAACTCTCTTGCGGTTTTCAAATTTACGGCTGCACATTAGTGTGGTTCAAACAATGCCACGAGATTTAAAAGCTCATCAATCCACGTTGAACCCCTGAAATGTTCAAGAGCCACGTTTTTCCACCACGACATGTACCCACTGAAAGCCTTGTGTTAAAACACGGCGCATAGAGAACAAATTTAACTTGGAATGAAGCCATTCTTCAGGAGAAACAAAGACGAAGTGGTGTGTTTCGCGAAAATTGAACGTCTTCCAACTTAAAAACAATATGCGTGGGGAAAAACAACACAAAAATGAACAAAACAAATGTTTTGTTTCAGTCGTTTGGTGCCATTTGCCATTTTTGTAGTCACTACAGAGTACCAAACAATGGTTTCCTTTCACTCACGAAGCCACAACAGGCTACAAAGGAGAGAAAATGATGAGCCACTGAGCATCATTGGACTTTATCGAATTGGCTGTTGAACACAAAGTGATGCGGACACAACGAAAATGAGAAAAAAATGTGGGTGTTTTTTATTTCAAAAGGTAATGAGCTGGAGGCCCATTGCGCCGCTTCTTTCCGCCACGATGTTCAGCGCACAGCAATAATGAGCCTGGAAGCGCGGCAGCTGACCACTGCGCCGTCACATCCAAAACAAAAAACACGCCCGCAAGTGACCATTACCTCAGGTTGGGTAAGCATGCCTCAAAAGCGCTGTGCACTGACATGGCAAAGAAAGGACCTGGGTCACCTTTGTAATGCACTGCACTCAGTGCACCCAGCCCACTGCCCTGTCCACGTCACAGCGCACAATTTCAAGTAAAGCAGAGCACGTCATATTGTGAAGGTCCATCCAAGTGTACTCCATACCCTTTAACAATTTGCACCCCACTAACCTATGCAGCTCATTGGCACAGATTTAATGAAATACCAATGACAGGTTTACGGCAATTAATCTCAAAATAACAATTCCAGTCCTTCTTCAATGCAAAAAAGGAAATAATAAATGGGGCAAAAGGACCTCTTTGCAGCATTACCTTACATTTCCGTTTGAAAGGCCAACCTCTATTTCTTGAATCGACCTTTATTCTCAAACTTGTTTACCACGTTTGTGACTTGGAAAGCACTCGCCCAGGGTTTCTTGTTGCACGACATCTGACACTGCAGTTCCTGTGCAATCGTTAAAATCACCCTTCATCACGACACTGCCGAGCGTACCCCACGTTGCAGCCTCGACCTCTTGTGTGCAGAAAAACAACTTGCAGCATGAAAATCTTGAGTGTTTGCACGAAGACAGTTTGGCCGGAATTTCAACAGTGGTTGAAGATGGGGGCAAGCAAACACGACGACTGACCACTGGTTCTTTGTGATGCTGGTCATTGTCACTGAGGGTGCTTCCACAGAAGGAGCACATTTTGCGGAAGAGGGTAAGCCTCAGCGGCGACAGTGCTGGGGAGGAAACCACAACAGAAGAGGACAGAGGGTTGAGCATTTGTGGCGTGTCAACAACAGTGCTCTGGGATTGAGGCTTGTTTACTCACAAACACTGCCTCAGTATTTACAGCAGCACGCAAACACTGCACATTGTGCCAGCCCAGGATTAAAGGGTTCCTTCAAACTTTCCATCGACATGATGTGAAGCACTGATGTAGCTTGCATTCAATGTTCCCCATGTACTCGGTGGCCTCGTGATCCGCAGGGGTGTCCCACTCTGGCTCCAAGTTCACAGACACGTGCCCACCTAGGTCGCAGCGAACTTGAAGGAAAAGCTTCTCTTTTTTGTCGGAACTTTGATAGCCCCTTTAAATCCTATACCATATCAAGCCAACAAAAAGTTACAAAGCAAACAGCGACCAACATTTGCTCAATAAGTACAAATTCCAGTGCACAAGCGAGTACTATTGTGAAGCACATGTAGTGTGTTTGCCTTTTCTTCATTAACATATTTTCAAGTAACTGGGGGATCCTGTACTCACGAAATATGATCAGCAGAAAATATGTGCACAATTTTGATCGCAATCATTTGGACACGTGCACAGGTACTTTGACACAGTGCGAAACAAGGAAGATCGCAGAGACGAAGGTTCCCGCGGTCACAAAGAGGACGTCGCGAGAGAACGAAAACCCAAGCCGACTCATGGTGAAGAGAGAAAGAAACACCACTCAACCGTCGCAGTGTTCCAATACGACTCCTCTCAAATTCAGCCAAATCTTCCCGACAAAGAGTTCACTGCCTTCAAATGCTCGCAACCTTCATGTGAGTCCTTCACACTCGAGGTAGCAGCGATGCCTGATCTTGGAAAACAGCAAGGGCTTTGCCGTGTCCTTTCAACCCAGGCCTCTCGACAATAACATTTCTTGAACACACAGAATAGCATTCACAAGGATGTCAGGCCGACTGAATGTAACTGGTATTGTGTTCAACCCAGCAAAAAGTTCACGTTTTGCAATTTAAAGTCAATGCAGCACGAAGAGTGAGTGGTTATTTATCAAGACATGGGCACTAAAATCACGCAAAAAGAGGGCGCCTGCTCTCAATGTCCGTGGCATCCCATCTCGTGTGAAAAGCGTGAAGAAGCCCCTCAAGAGGTGAGACGTGCTCTGATTCATTCTCCCATCCTGTCAACCACAAAGTCCTCAAAGCCATACAACAAACCACGAGAGTTGTCAGTCATTCGCTTGCGCTTTCAGAAGGAAACACCATTTTTCTTGAACGGAGATCTCAACTCATTAATGTTTCTATGGGGCCCTATTCTGTGCCCTTCGCTCAAAGACACAGCAGGATTGCAGTGACCCGGCAAGCCTTACCTCCCCACCCGGGCTTTATACTGACTTGGTCAGCCTGAACCACCCCTTCAAATAGAGCTTATTATGGCTTCTTCTGTAGCTTCGTGCCATTATTTAAAGTGTTGAATATCCAATCCTTTCTCAGGTTCAGGACCGCATACAAGTATCCTCTTTACATCATTTGTGGGTCACTTTTTCAGAGCCTCGGTTCTGAAGGTTGATAATGAATGTCTTAAAAACTGACAAAGGCAAATTCCGAAGCACGAAAGCCTCAAGTGGGATTATTCACAATTCATTTGGCCGGCCAGAGGGACAATGTGATTCTAAGACACGCCAAGCAGGACTTTGGAATTTTTGGCCTGTCTACTCGAAACTTTCCACGCACACAAAAGTAGCTTCGCTTCCTGAAATGACATGTTTTCCACTTTTTGCCGCAATTTTGCACACATCAGCACAAACAAGGCCAGGTGCTCGGCGGAGTTGTTATGATTCACAGGCCAAACGAAGCAACGTTAATGGTTCCGGTTTTTTTCACAATGGCTTTTTTCACAATGGCACCAATCTGCGGAACCTGGACATTCCGACCTGGTTCGATTCCAGCCATTCTGCATGACAATAGATTGACGGCACGACAACAGATTCACGAGCCAAATTCTGCGAATCCGGCTTCCTTGGATGGCAAGGTGGGAACACGGGGACCATTTTCCAAAGTTGTTTGCGTGAAGCGCTGAGGTTGCCCAGGAGCAAATTTCGACCATTTGGATAACAAGACCTGGGTCAAAACAACTTTTTGCCAAAACAGGAGAGCAGCGGGGTTGGAGATGAAGCCTGATTGACTAATGTGCCCGGTCATAATAAATCTTACGACTGAGTGATGTAAATTAGATCACAAAAAGTTCAGTGATTGCACGTCGTGCGAGGCCTTGACCCCGGATGTTGAAAGCAAACATGCAACATCTGATGTGCCCCTCCCCCACCCGAGTCTGTCACAAACAAGGCTTGAAGACTTTTTAGTCGGTCGCACCTGTGCGCAATTATCCGTCAATTGTGCGCCACTGAATCAGCCTCTGCCCCCGCGCGGTGCTGTTGCTGCAATTATCGTGTTCCGAACAACAGCACAAGTGATATATGGAAAGTATTCATTTGTTGCAACGACAAACGAAAACAGGACACAATTTATGTTTGAGTTTCAACGGCACTGCGTCAATGAGTTGGCTGCGAAAGTTAAAGTCTCTCCCGATGTGCACACAGCCACTTGTTTCGCAGAATGCTGTCTCAATTTCACTAGAAATCTTGAATGAACGAGGCCCTGTGTCCGGGTGTGTCACTCGGAGGCGCAACAATAAAATGTGCAATCCAAGTTTAATTTTGCAACGGCAAGGGCAAACACAATTCATCGATCGCAATCTTGAAAGGAAATTCGAATTCAGGCCAATCAATGCCATTATCTTGGCATTTCTTTCTCGTCGGTACAGATGGTCTCTCTGTGCAATTTCTCCAAGAGCGTGACAGGAGACTCCGCTGGTAATGGGTTCATGTCTCCGGTTCTGAGGAATTTAATTTCACCCAGAGATATTTTTAATCACAAGAGGAAAGGGGATGGGATGCAAACAAATAGCGTTGGTTCTTGGTTGGGAACATCCTGTCTAAAAAGGGACATTCACATGAAAAGATAAAAGGGAATGTGCATGCCTAATATGCCAACATGGCTTTGAGGTGTTGGTACACAGTGAGGGCACACTGAGCTCTCCTGCCAAATGAGCTGTTGATGAAAGGCTGTGTAAGGTTGAGGAGATGCAAATGGCCTATTCGCCTCCAATCTGATAGAATTTGGAGCCAGCAACACATACAACGACCACCACAGATGACGGATTGTACTTGCGTTTGTGCTAAGAGATCACATCATTCCGTCCGTATTCGAACAGATCGGTGCAATTTAGCCTTTTTTTTCCACAAACACTTCGTTTGTTCAAAGTGAACACGGTTGCGCGAGAGAGCCCTTCACACCAGATTTTAAGATGCATCCACTTGGATTGTCCTTTCTGGATACCAGTGGATCAGGAAAAAGCCGATCATTTCAACAGGACTTGCCTCAGGAACACAGATGGCATGTTTCTTTCAAACTATGCCAATTATACAAGTTGTTTGTTTTGTTTACACGTTAATAGAATGCTAGTTCCCCCAGGTAGTGGTTTCTGCGTGTTTCCACTTCTGCTTTGTGACACAACTTGAAGGCTTCTCGAAAGACGCAAACGTCCAACTTGGCTGCCGTGTATTTCTCGGGAACACTATCTGCACTTCACTCCAAATTTTCTGCCAAACCACACAAACACAACAACCATCCCAAGTGAATGATCATTGTGCCGTCTGACTTTCAACTTTTTTCTTTAAAAGCAATGATCCAACTTCAAACTATGGGGCAGAACAGCGTAAAGAATGCCGTCACTTGTCAACAAACCCTGTAATATCAAATGACAACAATTGTATGTGGTGCGTCCTTCTTCAAGGTGCGGCACAAGACGAGTAGGTGCACGTGAATTTACTGCACCCCTTTTTGTCTTCGTTGCTTTCAGAGAGACTTGAAGCCTTCTATTTGGCTCACGTGCTGCGCTACTCGTTTCTTCCAAGACCTGTTTCCTTCAGAACTATTATGGAACTTTGGACCAACTGAAAGATGGTCGCTGAAATCTTCTGAACATCAGCGACCAGTTATCGCGCTCGCCTAACATGCGAGAGGTTCCTGCATTCGAAGCCCAAGTGGAAAAAAGAAAGACACATTTGCAGGGTACTTTGTCTTTCTACAGCCTCCGGACACAGGCTCGAAGGATGAACGCCAAGTACCATCATCCGCACAGACTTTAATTGCAATATTTAGTCCGTTTTTGTACATGTACGTAATCTTCTTCTGCTCTTTCATTCCCAGTTTTTTGCAATCATGGTTTTCTTTTTTAGTCTCTTGCTTCTTGACAATGAAGGAGCCGAGAGACCATCACAACAACACACCAGCATTCTGGTCCTTGAACACTTTTTCTTTCCTTTTCATTTCGTGCCCATGTTTTTCGTCCACATTTGAGCGAAAGTATTTGAGTGAAAGGCCCTGCACACATTGCCTGTTGCTCTCATTAAAATTCCTTCGCTGTTGAGCTCCGATTTCCATGCGACGCCAATTTTGGTCTGCTTTTCTGTTGACTTAGCTACAGCATACTGAAGCTTGTCAACAACACTGGTATACAAGAGAAAGACAGCAGCCTTTATAAAAATATCATGCAATGAGTACAGGATTTCAGCGGTCATTGTTGGGAAAGTTGATTCTGACCAAACAAAGGGGGTCCAGAATACGTCTGCATCAAATGAAGAGACTTTTCCACAAACGCGGAGTGTCAAATTCGCTGCTTCACATTGATCAACATTGGGCAACTGTGTGTGAGACTGAGTCTTCATTTGGCTCGTTCACCCAGCGTGAGTGCAGAGCTTGTTTGCCTCGAACGGAAAATTTCCATTCAGCAGAAGCATAAGAAATTTGTCAAATAGATTTGTTTTGCGTTCCAGCAAAAGCGTTCTGGCACCTTCACACAAAACACGATTCCGAAAGAGCCTGTGGCAAAGGGAACGACAATGGGGAAGAAAAAGAAAGTCTCATTTTTGGGTGCCGAATTGTTGGTTGGGTCTTTCTTGGTGAAACTTTCGTGCCTTCGTGTTTGTGCAAAGGAACTCGAGTTGCTCTGAAGGAAGTTGAATGCCAAACTTGTCCAGCATGGCCGAAAAGATGTTTGAGCTACGAATCCCTCAGCTCCGTCAACTCCTCTGGACCGAGTTCGTTGGAATTGTTCAGATCGATCCAAAAGTGTGAAAAACATCCATGAAGCCCGAAAACGCAGAGCGAACAGTCCATGGCATCTGCCAACTTGTTGACAACATCCCCGTCGCCTTCGAGTTGAGTCATCCCTGTCCTGAACAAAGCGCTTGCGCAACACAGAGGCGTCATTGTCGTCACTCTCTGTTATCAGACTCAGAGAGTAAGTCACAGTCATTCAGCGATTGTATCATTTCTAGGAATGGTTCCAAGCAACTTGGTCGCCTCCGGCACCTGGACAGCTGAGCACCCAATTCCTGGTGTTTCCTGTCAAAATCTCTTCTATTTGAACAAAGAAAATTGGCCACAAGACTTTTGGGCAGTAAATGTCAAAAACAAATGGATGATGGACTCAGGTAGGAGCGCAGTTGTTCCGCTGAACTATGGGACGTCGACAAACAAGGATGAAATGGCATTGCGCATGTTTGCCATTTGGCCCGATTGTTATCCTTTATCAGAGAGATAACTTGCATGCATTTCGTCGAGATCTCTGATGTTCGTTTGCCGAGTCACAACGCATGTTTTGAAGTGTTTATCTTGAGGAAAAAAGCAGATGACTTGTAATTTACGGTGGAATTGATAACACACGCTTCTCGCCCTGGAGAAGAAGTCTTTGGGCTCTTGACACAGTTTGGAGCTCTTCATTCCATTTTGGACAGGGGTCCAATTGTTTTTTGTCGCCAGCCTGGAGTGAAAGGGCCACTACCTTGTCATCATAAAAACATACATGCCATCATAAATTTCGTGCACAAAAACGCGTGCATTCGGCAGCATTGGGATCCAGCCTACTTCGTGCAGGCACAAATGAACTGGCCATCCTACATCCTGCCAAGAAATAATGGCACTCCCCAGGAGGTTTGTGGAAAGTTTCGCGCGCGCCAGCCAATTCTGTTCAGGCAGAAGTTTGCAGAATCTTCACGAGGCAATGTGACCAAATTGATGCTGTCAATGCAACTGAGACCCATAATCCGGTTTGCGAAGGGAGGGAACGAGGGAAAGTGCCTTTTGTGATCACTTCCTGTTGCATCGAAATATTTCCGGGAAAGCATAGACAGTTTGCGGTGAGTTATTTTGGCTGTTGTTGAAATATGATGTTGAAAGGTGAAAGGGATGCGCGTGCTTGCATTTGGCAGCGAGAACAATGCGCTTCCTTTTATGTTGGGGAAATCCAAAGGCCACATTTTGCCCGTGTTTTTGTGCAAAAGAGCCGGCTGCACGCACGTGTTTGAGTAATCATCCTCTGACGCACACACACAAGCGTGCAAGCGTGCGCGTCATGCGTGAAAAATGGCGGGAAATCCAGGCTCGATTCGGGGAAACACGTGTTGCTCCACATTGCATCCTGCAACGTGGCGTTACGTTTTGTTGTTTTGTTTGTTGTTTTTTTTTTTGGGGGGGGGGGGGGTCGCGAGTTTTGATTCAGTACATGTGTCACCAATCCCCAAACGTTGTCACGAAACAACGCGAACCAAAGCGCTCAAGTGCAATAACGCGAAAATGAGTAATTTTCTTTTGGTGGATCTCAAGTCGCAAGCAGCAGTAGGGCACGAGCTCGGAAGCAAAATGGGCTTGTTGAGCTCTGTGTGTCCAGATCAAACATGCAAACTTGAGTACTGAGTGTTTTGACACTAAAATCGTCCAAGTCTGAACATCCGAGTACATTATTATTTGCTTCTTTCGCCCGCTCGTTGTTCTGGACCTGTGTTCACGTTCACATCAATCAAATGCTGTTGCATAACAGCCACTCACTTTTGAAATCCACAACTTCAAAGGTGTTGGACACTGACAGATTGCACAGACTTTATTTATTGGATGCAGCATCCACTGTCATAGAGGGCCCGACACTGCTTTCCTGTTGTGTTCAAACCGAAGCTCCTCAATGGGCACTTCTGGGTTGAATTGAGCATTGATTAAAACTGATATTAATCGATATCAAGGGACATCAGAAGTTCTAATGCCACGCCGCACCACGCATGTTTGCTGTCACGCGAACCTGCCGACTTTGGAATGAAACTCAGCAACTCCCAGAAACGCTTCCAGCAACCCCCAGCCCCAGATAAATGAGTACCACCACACACAATTATTTCAACAAAAGGGGGTGAAGTCCGCTTGAATTACCATCAAAGTTTTGAAGCAAGTACACAATACATTTTCTTTTGTGCTGAAGCGGGTGTTACACAACACGAAGCTATTTGGCTAATGCTTTGGAGTCTTTGAACTGCAAAATCATTCCCGATATTTTCAGTGCGATTGTTAAATCTTGAAAGTCTGTTTCCAACAGAGCACTCAAGCATTTGGAATCGGTATTGGAAGTTCTTTGAAGCAGAATGAACGCGTTACACAATATTTTTCAACTTTTTGTGCACAAAGTTATTTGTTTTGTGTTTCTTCTTTGGTGAAAAGGTGGGCCTGAAAACTGAGCATCAAATATCAAAGTTGATTGGTGTGTGTGAACCTTGTCTCAAAAAGACGCGCAACGTGTTTTTGGATCTGGAGGACTTCTCAATCCCTGACCACTGAATTTGTTTTGCGGTGTCAAGGCGCAGTTTTTCTTTCGCGTGTGAACTTTAACCCCCCCCCCCACACACACACACCTTTTGGATTTCGGAATCCACACAGGACAGGAAGTGAAACAGATCGTCACAATCCAGAGGCTTCAACCACAGACCAAGGCAATCATCTGGCCTTGAGGACAAGACCATTTTGACCACACCTCTGCTGGAGTTGCTGGTGCTTTCCTTCCTGAGTTGCTCCCCACGGGAGCTGCCAGATGAAGGAGCAGCGGCCAGCCTACTGATTAAAAGCCACATCAAAGCCGCGCGAGGGGCCCCACTTGTCTCTTCATTTCCCAATTAAGTATCAGTGTTTGTAATGTGGGCCCGTTCTGAGGTACTGATGGTGGAAACTCTCCCTTTCCGACTTGTCATAACAGGTAATTTATTCCCTTTATGTTTCAGCAGGAAGTCGACGAGCCAATTGCTTTCAGACCCCTTGCACCTGTCGTGGCACAAAAGGACAACTACTCGTACCTGGTTCTCGGTACATTCAATTTATTACATGACACTGCAGTTGCTTCAAAGCCACAGTATTGCATTTGTCCTGTGGTATCATATTTTTTTCTCTGGAACTTGGAAGCCATGGCCCTCGCACAACACACGAATGTTTTTCATCAATCTTTGTGCATTATGGAAGCTTTTGGCCCACATGGGGTTCATGTTTTGATGTCCCCATTTTTTACCCCTGTGCTATTTACTCAGCAAGATCTACAGTTACAAGAGACACAATCAGTCCTTTGGCTTTCTCATTACAGCTGTATGATTAGGTATTCTGGCGTAAGCGGTGCAGCGATATGACGCGCATAATTCTCAGCGACAGGGTAAACATCACATTCATTGCTGCAGCAAAAGAAATCTCATTCAGACTTTTTCACATGTGGCACTGGGAACAAATGCCATCTTTGTTTGGCACAGTGATCTCCTTCTTAAACTTTGCTTTCAATTTGGTGCAGCTTATCTGCTATTGAAGGAGCACCTCTGACATCAAGACTCGCTCCACCCAATGGTCCTGTTGCCTCGTTCACTCTGCTTCGCGACCTTCTCTGACTGACCCTCTTGATTTCGCGCAGATGTCGTCAGTTTGGGTCACCAGTTTGCACAAACAGCAGAAAGAACAAAACCTTTTGTGGCAAAAAAGCTCAGAGTCCGAGTTTTCCGCCTCCAGCCCAATCCTGGATCCACATTTTCTCGCGTTTCCCAGTCCACTTCTTGTACATTCAACTGTGCGTTTGTGCTAAACATGCAGGAAGGAATCGGACTGAACCTGAGTAATTCATCATTGGCAGCCGGATCATCCATCACGGAATATTTGGGCACCCTGTCACAGGAACCACGAGGCCTAATCACAAACCTGCCGCTGCTGCCACTTTAGCTGTCCACATTCTCTGGGTTCGAATGACCAAAGTTCTCTCCTCATTCAAAGTGACGCCAGGTCGTTACCTGGTGTTTGTTATCTCCGTCCGATCTACGTGAGAAAGCAATTTCGAGATCTGAATTGGCCCATTATGCCCCAAATCAAGTGCACGGAGTGGATGCTACTGGACAGGATCACGAAAACACGCTCGAGCCACAAATGACAAGAATCCAATCAGGTGTGTGAATCAGATCTGGTGCTCATAATTGCAACAGTTTGAACCAGCAAAGCTCAAATTTTTGTGCGAAAAATCTTGCAAATTTGTTGATGAACTGCGTAGTGCCAAAATGAAGAAGGGTGCAAATTGCAAACACCATCTCAGCATGTTCATGGGAAAATGATGCACAAAATTGTGATAAATAGGAAAACGTCACCACTCAAATTGCAGCAACCAGCAGACAATTGCATATTAAAAAGCGCCAAAATTGCCAACTTCAAACAGCTGCATTGATATGATTCAGAAATTCGTTGACTGCCTGAACTGGATTTAAAACAAAGACCGAAATCAAAGGCAAAGTTTTTGCATTGTCTGTTCTGCTGTCAGGCGAAGTGACAAAACTCTGGCACCGTTTGTACTGTCGCGAAAAAAAAATCACCGTGAATTCCAGCGTGGTGCCACACTGCAGTCCAATGGGATCTATTTTCTGTTTTTAATTGGGAATTTTCATCACAGCAGACAAAATACACACATTTTCGCCATAGTATTATCTATTATTGCAGCTCGAATGTGAGTAAAGTGACTCTTGTGAAAACATCAAAGGACAGACCTTGTCAAACAAATTCCGAGGCAAGTTTCTCACATGTATCATTGCCAATCTGGAGTGGCAAGCCTCTTCTGCTGTTTATCAATATTTAGAAGTACCCAACCTTTCGGAGTAAATTTCTGGGCACCGGGCTCATTTCTCGGCAATGATAAAAGACGCTCCGACATGACTCAAGCACGTTCTTGATCTTATCAACTGAATCAAAACATCGCTGCACAAGCGCGCGAGAGACTATCTCAAATGTTTTATGTCGAGCCTTCCTGGCGGTTGCAAGACGTGCTAATCTGAGACTTGTGTCCCGGGTGTGACCACTTCTGAGTAATGCTCCTCTTTACGACGCCTTTCATCCGCAATAAAACAGGTGCCGCGCACTTGACATTCCCCCGCACCTTCAGCTGGCATATCATAACGATTTTATAATGATTCCTCAATCCAGAGGCCCGCACCACATCCAGGAAAATCAACTCCAGATTAGAGGTTCGCGAGAGAGCGCACGAGGCGTTTGATGTCGGTTACAGTAGCGGCTGACGAGTCTCGCCGCAGCTTCTTGTCAGGTGTGATACCGGTAATAAACACGACACGAGTACAAACAATGAATCTCTGTTTAACTTCAATATCTGTCCCTTTGATCTTGGTGTTGCTCGTTGATTGGCAAGTTGCTGGTTCACTGGTGACGGTTCCGTGATCGGGAAGCGTCTCTGGACCTCGGTAACACGCCGTGCGAGGAACCATTTCCTGATCAATCTATTTCTTCCTCTGTCAAATGTTCACTACACAAAACGACTGTGTTCCGCGTCCCCTTGACTTGTGAAATTTGTTCCTGACGAAAAAGCCACAACCCGACCTTTCCCGACAAAGAAGTGCGGAAGTCAGACAAAGCTGACGAAAGATCATCTTTGGAAAATCCACCCCGGAAACAAAACAATCAGAAATTTATAATCCATCAATCTGGGCTTGGCGTGGGCATTTGGTGGGGGAGGATGAGCGATCATTTGCAGATGGTCGTGGATCATTGACGACATTCCTGCGGTCCCCCTCCAGCGGATCTCCTGCGGGGCCCGCTCCGACTTCAATGCGCACAGCGCCTTTTATCTCGCCACCACCCATCTCCTCAGTGATAAGATCTGCAGGACACTTCGCTTAATTACCCCCGATTGCCCGCCAATGCTGTGTTTATAACTCGGGTTCGAGGGCAATAAACTCATTACACGACATTTGGAAAAATAATCTTCTGATCGAAACTGAACGCAATCTGGGCACAACATGGCCACAATGCTCGAGAAAAATAAACAGTGCCTGCAAATTATGTCAAGTAGGCAAAGATGCAAATTTTCCAGCAATATGTTTTTCACTCAGTCGAGAGCGATGCACTTGAACGCTTGCGAGTTGAAAGGTCTGACAAACACAACGTTCTACGCTTGTCGAGGACCCCGAGACAACAAAGCCTGCAGACAAAAGCTCCAGAATGTCTCAAACTCCCCAATTGTAGAGAGCATTTGTGGGGAGCAGAAGAAAGACTTGCAGGCACAGGTCTATTTACTAAGCAGACTGCAACGGTGATACAAGCTGTAACAATAAACATGGGGAATGCAGACTTCAAACAGACACTTGTTCCTGGCACTTGCTTCGAGGAAGCTTTCACGAAGCAGGTATTTATCCTGTCAAGTCGTCGACTTTGCGTCGAGTCAGGTGATTATCGATCCGCAGACTCGCCTTGATTCAATCACCACCTCCCCCCGCTCTTTGTTTCTGCCCCTCCTGGACTTCGTTTCTCAGTCTTTTCTTTCGTCATGAGAATTGCAACGTAAATTAGTCCTGCCATGCCATCAGTCGGCAACATGAAAAGGAACTTTCACGAAAAAGAACAAACTTTTTGCAATTATTTTGTTGCTCTGGGGTACATCTAACAGGAACAGTTTGAGAAATTTGCTTACTTTTCGTGTACACTAGGCAGAATTGATTGTTTCACAAGTTTGATCCCTGATCTCAAACAAACAACGTGAACCAAATGCACTTCACCATTTGCCAAGAACGAGACTGGTGATAAAGAAACGTGACTGAGTATTCTCTTTGCTGGCGCACTCTGAACGACGCTGACAGATCGTTCCATAGCTTTGCAGAAGTTTGCTAGCGTTACCTGCCCTCCAGCAGGAGCACAATCAAAGTCAATAAACACACAAACAGCAACATCAAAACCCCATCAACTGTTCGCTTGATGTCACAAGCCGCACTCCCGCTAGTTAAGAAGCATACACACTTGGGAAATTATGAGCAATTATTAGGAGTTCTTGGCGAGCTTCCGAGGATGTCCAGAAGGTTTTTGATCACTCTCGGCGGGAAATGTTCTGGACGCAGTGGAGCACTTCACCTAAAAGTGGTTCACGGTCCTTGATGTAAAATTGAGAGCAGAATTTACGATCGTAAACAAATCGTTACGCAGCTGAATAATTGGCAAATATTGGTAATGGTCTCGAAGGGACTACACCCGTGCTCTTGAAGCTGTCAGGCAAGGTACACACCCTTGATCTTGGAAACTTCCAGTGTTTTTGTGATGGTGATTAACAAATTTGGCGCGGGAAAAAAAAACTCAGGCGAAGCAACCGTGGAGTGGACAATCTCCGTGGCAAACAACGTGCGAACCAGATTCGGAACAAACACTGACGGCAGATTGTGGTTAATCATACCATCAGTGCCCGCATGGTGCTATCGAATGAGATTAATTAACACCAGCGGTAATCAGCTTGGATCCAATATGGACTGCATCTGTAACCTCATTCAAATGGACACCCTTGCCAAAGCCTCAAAAACAAGATAAAACACAGACGCGCGATCGACCGCACAACCCAACAGCACGGTGGGCGTGACCTTCAAACATCTGATCACCAACCTGCCTCCACTGATCAGTGATTGAAAAGCGACTCAGATGAGATCCTCTGCTGATTGCGAGGTGATGTGCGAGTCGTGCGCATCCGGAATCTGATATCGCGTGTGCGGCCGCCGCGTGGGAACCTTGTCTGTTGCAGCCGCCTGCAGGTGGACGAGACGCTTGTGATCAAAGAAATCCGATCTGCAGGTCAATAAGAATTATTCAACTTGGCTCTCGTCATTTCTGCATATTGACTTCAGAACCTCAACCACACATTGCAACTTTCAGCAAAGAGCATGAACACTGCCTCCAGTAATTTCACCTGGAACACCTGTTTCTGCTTTCTTCTTTGGCCCACTGTCCAACTTTGCAGGGAGGAGCTTGTTTGGCAACTTTCAGCTGCACTGAAAATGACTTGGTCAGAAGTGATGTTCATGACAAATGAGATCAATGAAGGAAATTCAGGTCAATCACAGTGGAATGCAAACAGCGACACCAATGCTTGATCACCACATCGCGTCATGTTTACACGCACATGTCGCAACATAATGAGGAGATCAAAAGTGCGAGCGGCGGGGCGATTAGCGCCGCTCATCAGGAAATCTGCCCGTTGATTCTCCCAATCCACGCCGAGATCGCTTCAAGAGCAAGTCCAATACACCAACGCCACGTTTCTGTCTACATGATCCGTAGAACTCGAGATGCGTGGATCAAAGCTCCAGGCAGACAGGGCTGCATTGTCGACTGCGTCATTCAAACTTGTTGCAGATTTGCGCGTGTGATGCAGACTCAGAAACCATAAATCAGAAAGTGGAATAGCGTTTCTTTTTATGTTACGGGTTTTCAATAACACGGTTCATTAGGAGAACTGTGTAAAGGGACATGGGAAAGTGGGAAGTGTCAAGGAATTAGCCTGCTTCTCTCCACCTTGGGGGATCGAGTTACGAAATGAAGAAGGTTGAAGCTGATTAGCACGGTATCCACTGATTTTCATCGCCATTTTTTTGTGATTCCAACGCATGAAACTCGAAGCGCAAGACATAATCAATTTACCTTTTGCAAAAAGAAATGATTATGTGTCCAATCTGGGGTCCTACACGCCTTCCATACTGATTTGGGTTCTCGAGAAACATTAACGCTACAATTTATTTGTTTGACAAAAAACAGCCCAGTTTAGAATGTTGCAACACGCACAAAAGAAGATTCGTCGGAGCCTGCTCGGCCTTTCTGCAGTCAGCATTTCACACAGAACGTTTCTCCCCCAAGCCACACAAAGACGTTTTGAATGAATGTTTACCATTGTTTACACCAAATCACACAAACGTTTCCTTGCATTGTTCGACGATCAAAAAGATACGACGGATGTTATTTCTGGTATTCGTCTCTCTCCCAAGTTGTCTTGCTCTCAAGTGTGGCAAGTAGCATTCTTGACACCGTCTCTGGTTTTGCGAGGATCGGCCCCTGGCAACCACTGAAAACTCCACAGGAACGGACACGAGCCAAACTGAAGGGAGAAAACAAAAGCCCGACACGAGGAGGGTTTTCTCAATCCACCAAACAATTACAATGTTTCAAAAGTGCCAATTTTACAAGACACCGGAAGTATTGATTGGACTTCAGGGTTTTTTTGCCCACAAATGGTCATTTCCCGAGCCAGCGGAACAAATCCGTCACTGCTGGCAGGTTGTCAACAAGCTTGAACTTTCTCAACTTCATGAGCTGTGCCTGTGAGCCGAGTGCAGAAACATCGCTTGAGTTTTGTGCTGAAGCTGAAAGTCGTGCCACGTTCAACTGTATCAGTCATCAGTGGTACCGCACACGAGCAGGTCTTGTGAGAGCGCAAACGCAGATTGACTGTGTGACACAATGCAAGGTTTTTGCTGTTTTGCTGCTTTTTGCTGACTCCAGAAAAGCTTGAATGAGTAACCAAAGGAAAATGGCAAATGCTTCTTTCACGTGAAATTTGTGGCGGGAATTAGTCATAACAGCTTGCGCTCGAGGACGCGGCAATGCAGAGGGCGTCATCGTACGGTGTGCTCACATTTTCTGTCGCTGTTTGCAAAAGCTCGAAATTCGATCACGTTTACTATTTACTTTTCAGGGATCCCAATCAATGCTTTGGACACAAAGGGTAGACTAGATCTAGTCGTTCCGTTGAGAGATGATCTTGTTTCCCTTTTCAGATGAAAAATGTGAAACTGTGAAGATCACGGCGACTTGTTGGTCGGGCACTGGAACATTACGAGATTCAGATTCATGCAACAATGATTTTCACTGTGGCTTTGGTGAGAAGAATCTGACTGAAAGCGGATCAGAAGCCAAAGTGAGATTCTTATCTGCTGAAAATTTATGGCACTCTGCCACTTGCGTTTACCGGTACATTTTCAGAAGCCGGCTCCCAGCCCTGGCAAAAAACATTGCTTTGGCGTTTCAAAGTGGAGAGGGACACCGTGCCGTGGCTTTTCTTGAATTCGCCCAAATCTTGGATCCGCTGGTGTTGTTCAAAATATTTCCAGACGTTTATGTTCTCGTTATCCGACCCACGCAAGCGTCACACTAAAGAACATCTTTTTGCCCATAAATTGAATCGTAAAGAAACCACAAACCCTGCACGTATAGACGAAGAATTACAATTATGCGCAGCAATCTGCGGCTGGGTGAGATACGATCGGGCACCTTGTATTTTGTTTCCTCATTACCTTTCATGTGAAACACCCCAACTCAGACAAACCCACAGCGAAAAAGTGCTCCCGTGAGATGCTGGGCATGCTCAGAAGAAAAAGTTATGGTTCTGACAATGTGGAAGAATGTCACTGCTGTGAAATCACACGACTTTTCCTTTGGTCGAGAAAACTGTTGTGTGATTGAACAGGGACAGTGGGGCGAGAACCCATTTCTGCCGGTGAGAGCACGTACGACAGGGTTTTTGACCGCAGCGTTGTTGAAGTGCAATAAAACACGTGCGAGACATGCAACTCCTTTTCACCACGAAGGAAAGAACTGAGTCCAATTGGCTTGGTGCTAAGTTTCCTGTGAAAGCAAAGTCTGCTATCATCAGACACACACATACCCATACACACATACCCATACACACACACACACACACACACACACACACACACACACATACACAGTCAACATTCGCTCAGATGTGCGTGCGTTCGTTTCAACTTATCTCCTGAATTCATCGGTTTTCGACACTGCACTCGAGCAGCCTTTTTGCAAGAATGTTTTTCCTTCTTTCGCAGTCCCTTTGTGAAACCATAACCATGAGTTCGAGAAATTATGCTTGCTCACCACTTTACATTTCTTGGGGTTGCAAAGAACACCGATAATTACATTCATTGTTCGGCTTCACAAAGAATAACTTCTCAAGTTTTATGGGTATCAGTTGCCACGCCTGTGGCTGTGCAGTTTGTCCGACCGTACACCTCCGTTACTTACCAAATCTCAGTCCACCCCAATCCCCCGCCCCAGCTTTTCATGAAAACAAAGTGAAAAAAGCTGAGTAAGTGACCCCCGAAAACAACAAGGTTGTTTTCAAAAACTTGTCTTCCATGACTGAAATCTTCTTTTGGACTATTCGATGACTGAACAGCGCGAGGCAATGTGACTCAAGTTGATACGAGTGTTCAAACCTTCGTTCCGCGGCAAGAAAATGACAATTTCACAAGTGCTCTCAGCTCTAACACCACCCTCAATTTCATCCGGTCCACATTCAGAAACGTTAGTTCTGCCTTGCAAGTAAGTGCTACTCGTGGACCAATCGGAAACTTTGAATTCGTTGGTGCCAACAGACTCACAGTTCGCGCACTTTTTCAAAGGGAAAGGTGTCGAATGAAGGAAATGAAATCACAAGAAGCAAAAGGAACCCAGAAGATTGTGCGCCACGGGTGAACGAACTCCAACAGGTGGATCCATTGGAGGTGAAAAGAAACCAATTCCACGATGCGGACGAACAAAACAACCTGCTGAGTTCTTCACCAGCGGGTTGCTTGAAACACGAGATCCTCAGAGACCAAATTCGAACAGTACCCTTCATATCAACTTCAAGATAGAGCTAAAAAAAGTGTCATTTTCGTTTAAAAGTGGTGTGTGTCTCTCCCACAAAAGGATCAAACATTTTCAACTTCATTTGAGTGTGGACGGCAGAATTCGCCTTTTGGTCGTGCACCGGAGGCGTCGTGTTCTGCCCAGAGCATAGAATTTCAGATTGCTCTGGCCTTGAAATGCCATTTTCTGTTGTTGCTAAATCCTCCACATAATGCTTCCTTTCTGTCAAGAGGTGGTTTTGCCTTGCTGAAGAGATAAAATCGCATTCATTCTTTACTTCTGGAACCTGACAATAGGTCAACGGCATTCTGCGTCTGACAAAGAGCTGTTGAGCGCACAATGCACACATTGAACAAGAACACTTTTTTCTTTCAGAGCGAATAAATTCTGTGAGCAACTTTTTCCACCCATTCAAAACTTGCATCTCTTGGGGAAAATAGCACCACACGTGATTCTGCTGCAGCGTCAAGGTGTCCATAAACTTGTTCAAATCGAGTCACAAGCGAAATCGGAAACCTGTCCTTCCACTGCGAGTGTCCTGTCATAGACGGATCTTTTGCCCTTTTCTGCCGCACCGAAGCCATTTGTCGGATTGTATTTCTTTTCTGAACTCCTTGCTGCTCAGTCGCTTGCCTAATCGCTCACTCTATCTTCAAAAGTACAGAGCAATAGGCGCATAAAAAGTGCACGGAAAGCCAAATCACATGATGTCGCCTTCACATCTTGATGTCTCTCGCCAATTTTCACCAAGAACAAAATAGCGCGTGCTTTCACCCGCTTTCAACTTCACTTTTCTGTCATTTGAAGCGGGCAAATGCTCCATGCATCGGACAAAGAAATACGTTGTTTATTGCGTTTCTCTTATCTCAGTGAAATTTATGTGCTCGTAACAACGCCCAAGAATGGTACTTTTGTCAAAGCTTTTCGCAAGAAAAAGGTGCCGAGCACAACCTAGGCTTTCCCTCAACGACCCAGCACAGATTCACACACACACACACACACACACACACACACACACACACACACACAAACACACACACAGAATAAAACAAACTGATAAGATTTGGTCTGAAACAAACAAAACGAGTAGACGAGAACACACGCGCGCGCAAACGTACGAACTTTGTTGGTCACAGTTTGTAAGTTAGTGAACGAATTTGTTTGCAAATTCTTAGGATCATAAATCAAGCGAAGGTGCTTCTGGGCGTCGGCTTATATTCCCGGGCGCACAACAAAACTTGAGAAATATTTCACCTCAGAGTTGAATTTCACCCCGCTCAAGCGGGCCATGTTCCATAGATCACCGCGCTGTCACTTACATTGCTGCATTTAACCTCGACACTGACCTTTGAAGGAAAACAAGGTGAGGTCAGCGAGTACAAGATGCTGTTAACCGTGTTCGTGCTCACGGCCGTAAAAGGTGTATATCACACTGTAGACAAAATTATACATCAGACAACATTTCAAACTTGCCTGGGACAAGGAGCAAAGTAGATCCAGGGCAGTTTTGCTGCATTTTTGGACACTCACTGAGAAACGCTCATCTTCGTCTATTTTGGCACAACAGTGGGAGTGACAGCCCAACTGCTAGTGAGAGGGATGCGGGGAAGTTCGCGCAGTGCGGAAGTCCATTATGGGGCCAAAGAAATGGGACCACTGACCACCAGGTCGCCAGGCCAGAGGTCAGAGAGATTTCAGAAGCTGACGAAAATGGACGTTCTCGCCCCTGACCAACTGTCACATCCCCACAACTTGAGTGCGCACGACTCTGAATTCCTCGATGGCAACAAATGGAGGCAATCGAGGCGCCACTTTTGGGCCCCCAGTGTTCGCCGTCATTTGTGTGACACGCAAATATATGCTGTTGTTCTTTTGTCCTTTTTGTCAATTATTTGCAAGGCAAAAAAAGAGTTCTGAAAATGAACGGGCCATCACTCATTCACTGCAAAATCAGACCAACCATCCACACATTCACTGCAAAATCAGACTAAGGAGTGATACTCATACATTTCCCTCGGTCGCCTTCACACTGCGTGGGGCACAAGTTTTTCCTCATTGCAGTTTGATGCACAGCATTGACGTGTTTTCATTCTTTCACTCATCCGTTCATTCATTTGTTCGTTCCTGTAGTCGATCAGTCAGTTTGTCAACCAATCAGTCCGTTGGATCAAACAGACCTGTCCTTGTGTTGCCTGGTTTTACTGGCACAGCAAAAAGAAACAACACACATTGAATTGCACGTGATCACCAAATTAGCAAATCCTCGTTATCGCTGTGGCGACGGCTGTGCCAAAATGTGAAAGGCACTTTGACCAAAATTTCAAAATCCCTCATCGCGAAAATTTGAAACGGGTTTTCCCTCTTTGAAGTCCCTGTATCAATTTGCGTTGCACTTTGTGCATAAAAAACAGCGCATCTACAATGAAATCTTGAGTGGATGGTTGCTCGAGGCTTCTTCAGGGTGGTTTATGTAGATATTGGTGAAACATTAGAGGAGTAAAAGTCCCTCAGATCTCAATCGACAGCATTCGGAACTGTCAGTAAAGCATTTTCTTCCACCACTTGACCAGTCACCTGCAGGGCGAAACTGGGAGAAGAAAAACCACTCGGTGCGGAATGCAGTTTGCTGCGCCACCACAACGGTCTGCACTCAGAAACAGAAACACATCCAAGAAATTTACTTTGACAACAGGGAAATTGCAGTGACATTTGCCTCCGCACTTGGCAGTTGTTGATGAGGATCGAGACCTCGAGTGAAACCAAAGACGTATGGGAACGTTGTGGGCTCCTGCTGCTAAGAGCACCCCGGAGGATTCTGAGTGCTCAGCGTCTCCGTCCGTGGCAACAGGAGAAAGGGATCCAGATGCAATCTGCATCTGTCGAGTGGATCCATTGCACAATGGTCCCAACTGTTGACGAGATGGTATAAACAGTCGTCGGTGACGTGCGATAGCAGGGCGACACCCACCACGTTTTTCAGCCCTGGTGTTGCTCACAAGGGGACACAGTGCGAGCTGTGGCTGGAACTCAGGAGACCCGACTTTTTTCCTGCCACCACGAAAGTGTTTCCAAATGAAAGTGACGAATATTTCACTTCAACGACATGTTGAAAGCGCCAGGCAAAGACAGCAGCAGCTTGAGTGCAGACGGCACAGTTCGCACACGGTGTCGGAGCTGCTGCTTACGGAATGCAGAAGATTTTGGTTCCGACTTTGGGGGGGGGGGGTTCACGGGTGGTGATTCGCTGCCCCGGGTTTCCGAAAGCCATTCTCCGACCCAGGGCACGGGTATCCACCAAGCCAACTCTTTACATTTTGGAGTTGCTGTTGTCCGAAAACTCCTGATTGTCGCTGATGACACCAAATACAAAAACTAATTTTGCTTGTTCACTGCTTTCTGTTGTCAAAAGCACATTTGTAAGCGTACTCAGTTACCATTGTCAGCCACTCACAAAGAGATCAAAAACAGTTCTGTGAGGGTAATGAGAGTTCTACGTCTATCTGCTGGTGGGTGGGTTCAAAGCACCCGGATACCCACCAGGATTTACAATCCACGGGAACCCACCGTCCGCTGCAAGCTCCAGAACCGACTTCAAATGAGTTTTTGTAAAAATCCAAGTACTTGAAACTACTTTCTCACATTTTTCTGCCTTTGAACCTTGGCGGGGGGGGGGGGCAAAATTTTATTGAAAGTACGTAGCAAGCTGTGTCTAAACAAAATTTCCAAAACACAAAAGGGTGCAATTCATACCAACACACGTGCAGAAAAGTAGCCTTTCAGACTCAAAAAAAAAATTCCTTTGGGACATGAGAGGCCCAATTGATAAAGCCTTGAACTTGCCTCACAAAGAGATTGTTTCATTCTGAAGAAGGAAACACACACACACACACACACACAATGTTTTTTCAAATTTACAAAATTCTTTGAAAAGTTGGGGCAGCATTTGTGTGCTTGATTTGAGGTCTCAAACTTGTGGGGTCGCATTGCACACGAATCGCAGTGGCTACCGATTTTACGGAAGCTGACCTGGCCAAAAAGAAAGGAAGACATTGCGCTGTGCTGCAGTTGTCCTTCAGATTGCCAGCCTCTTCACATTTTCTCCTTCAAAGAGCCGGGTGATCTTCAGCAGACATTGCGCCTGGGTGGGACGTGGACACGCAACAGCCACAGAACAAAACACAACACGTGCAAAAAGGCATGTTTGTTCCTTCTCGCTTGAATCGAATGCGAATTTGTCTGCCTGGAGAACATTTGACTGCAAGTTCTCAGTGACACCCGCACGTCTGCAGCGACGATGAAAAACGATCAATTCAAGGACAGTGACAAGATTGAAACTGGTGCCACATGCAGCCACAAAACATCAAGCTTTGTTTGCCCCTGTCGATTCTTCTTCTTGACCTCTTGTTTTTTCTCAAAGACGGAACGTTCAGACACAAATCAACTTTAACAATAGCCATTGCAGCCTGTCACAAATTTTCTCGGAAAAACAACTTTTTTGCTGAGTGAGTACACCCCGAAGAAAGCTGTCCTTGTGACATCGTGACGTCAATGACATTGTTACTTCACGAGTTGCGATTGACGATGAGTATTGTGTTTTGAAATAGACTTCTCGCTGCTTTTCAATCAAAGTCGGCAAACAGATATTGACCATCTTTTTCTCCTTCTATTTGTTTGCTGGCTTCATCTTGAGGGGGAGAAAAACAGATGTGTCTTGCAGTCGAGTTGAAGAAGTGCAAAATGTCCTCAAATGACAGGGTCACAACAGAAAGGTCAGAGGCGAGAATGCGTGTGGCTCATTATTCTCGCACGGCCGAGTGAGTCAATGCAGAGCAGCATTCCTGGAACGGAGATCAACGCCCCACATGGACATTCCTCGGGTGCAAGTCACTCGTTACCTGGGGTCCCACAATGGGCCATTAAACTCCTCTGGCGGGGCACCGTAACCACGAAATCAAGGGCTCTGAGTGTCCTGTTGAAATGCGCTCACTGCAAATGTTGGGCGTGCAAAAGTGTGATAGCAATTCCTCGTCCTGTTTTGAATTGTCCACAAAGCTAGAAAGAGAACTGTGGAATTAGCAACGTGTTTTGGAAAACAAATGGTAGTTTTTCGACCCATTTGACTCCTGATGGAGATTTTAGTGACAGTTTTGGAAGAGTATCAAAGATAGATATCTTCTGCAAAATATCTCACAACCATAGAGATACGAGAGATAGAAATAGAGATATTTATCTCTCTGCTCACAACACATTACGGGTGAAACAAGATCCTCCACTCTGTGAACTGGTGACAACAGCAGCTTTGTTTCACCTGTGATCGCTCAAGCGAGAAATGCATTTCTGCATTGTTCTTTTGCCAACTGAACACGCATATCGCTTCATCAGGACAAAATGCACCGCTCCTGCGCATTCCTTCAAGAGAACAAAACTGCCGTGTATGTTCGAGGTATGGGCTTCGAGTGCTGTCGAACGATTTTTGATCTGCTTTCTGCAAGACAAGAATCCTTCGTTTCCGTTCTCCTCGGGCACCTTCACAGTTGAGAAAAGCAAGCCAGCAGCACCTCCAAAACAGCACATTTGACACAACTTTCGAAGAAAAAACATCCCAGACTTTGTGCCCTTCACAAACGAATGTTCTGTTATTTTATCCGATGCTGTCAAGGGCCAGGAACAATTGAACGAGTTTCGGTTTCTCCAAGATGGTTGCAATCACAATACATCAGGAACAAGGACATCAAAACAGACAACTGAAATGCCCAGCAGCCGCGCACCGAGCGATTCGGTTGCTGGATGAAAAAGTGAGATTCTGCACCACGTTAATGACAGAAACGGAGCAACCAATTATTCCTTTTTTTCATCAGAAATGTGAGATTGCAAACGATATGGGACAGTCCGGGGACAGAACGACGAGAATTGTACAGACAAGCGGTGGGAGGGTCACAGAATGTTACAGAAACTTACCTTCCAACACAATACCGCTGGCTTCAATTGTGTAGGTGAATGTAGCGAAGGGAGCAATTGGTGATTTCGCTACAAGTATCTGCAAAGAAAAGAATTGGAAGATTCACAAATCTAACCCGGCTGTGGCGTGCCAGATCGGCGAGTGAAAATTGTTAACATTCTGCCAGAATAAAGCGCGTCCAGCTCTGAACACTCGACAGTCAGTGTCATTTGCGGGCTGTTTGTGGAGATGGACGAAACCTGCCTCTCTGCGGCGGCGGTCGCGGTACTGGAGGATGAGGCGACTGTTGACGCTGTGGCTCCACGTGTTGCCGAGCGCCGCCGTCACGTAGCAGCTCTCGCCGTCCAGGCCCTGCAGCGCCGCCACCTCTGCACCAGACGCTGATGTGATCATAACTTGCAATTTCTCATTTGGCCTTGCAGGCAGAGTACTCGAGAGAGAGAGAGAGAGAGAGAGAGAGAGAGAGAAACAGACAGACAGACAGACAGACAGACAGACAGACAGACAGACAGACAGACAGAGTGAGTTCTTGCTCGCTCACCGTTCTCGTCCGGGTCGCCACTGTCCACTTCTTCCTTCAGAGCAGCGTCGGCCGCGCCGAACCGCGTCGTGATCTGATTGGTGACTACCACCTTCAATACAAGACCAATCCAGCTTAGTTCGTCCACAACCGACTTGCACATTCTGACGTTCCACTGCTGAAACAAATACCACTTTTTGTACAACACAGTCGAGCATTTCTTTCCAGAAACAAGAAAGTTCTCAGAGACACAGGATTGAGGTTGGATCCGCTGAAACTTGGGGAGACCAATGCTTTTGCTCACACCACAGGTTGTGGGCAACAAGCAACGTTTCCCACAACCTGAGTAGTTGTCGGCATTTTTGAGGCTCGGAGAGGTATGCCACGAATGTTTCAACACAGAAATGTCGCAGAAGTTCCACGAAGAAACTGTCATCGCACCACTGACAGTTATGATGATTTAGCAAGCGTTCAACACTGTTCGGCTGTGCCTGCCTGTCCACTGCGGCGACCGGTAATGTAAACGGACAACTCCGCTCTGGAAATGCGGTGTTGAGGGACGAACACCACCACCAGTGAACGCTGGCAAGTCCAGATTCATTTTCTAGAACAAATTCCACGGGTTGAATGGAGTGCTGCGAACACCCTGTCATCACAATGCCAATGCCAAACGCCAGAAACTGGTCCGTCAGAGGTCAGCTCGTGGGCCCCGATAATGCGTGTGTGGTACGTGGGAAACGACATGTCGTTCCCCGAGAAATTCTGTTTTTCCTGTCGGATCAGCGGTGCAGGAAGGAAAAAAAGTGGCGCGTTGCTTGTCACAAGAAAAACAGGACGCAACTTTCTGTTCTCTGACGATTTCTCTGTAACCACTGAGTGAGATGGCTCGCTACACACACACACACACACACACACACACACACACACACACACACACACACACACACACAAAACAACAACACAAAAACAAGATCACAAAACATGTTGAAGACGTGGTTCTCTTGGTTGTTGCAAAACGAAATTTAGCTTGTAACTAAACACATGACCCTCCGTTACCCCCGGACAGTAAGGATGAAAAAAGGTCCTGTTTGGTTATGACACACTGCCAGGACTGTCGCGCAACAGTTTGGGCACAAGAAAGTACCGTCGTTAAGAACAATCCAACATGTGATGTGATTTACATCTGAATCCAATCCGTGTCGCGCTGCGTGGGACGAGGACGCGAGTCCACCCACCATTCGATTTGATCTCACGCCCACAACTGAGCAAAATCAGAGCAACTTGTAATTAAATTTGTGTTTGTTATCACTGGCACCAAGAATTCCGGGATCAAGAGTGCAAATATTTGTTCTGACTGGACCCGCCACAAGACAAATGTAAATATCCTGTGGCTGTGTCTCTGCTGATCTCGTTAGGATCTCAGCTTCATCCTGCAGAACCTCAACAAGTGACCGCACTGCTGATCACACCGGATCACTCCTCCACCTTCGTGGGAATCTCAAAACTTGTTTGAGCTGCAAATTTACGGTTATGTTTTCCAGGTTTTCGGGTCACTGAGGTCACACACTGATAATGAAATCAAGTGGTCCTCTTTTCTGGATCTGGGTGGCTTTCGCTGTGCGGAGCAGTCAAATTGCCCCACATATTTTTCAGCGGAATTTATGAGGAAAGGAAGCGGGGAAAGAGACAATCGCGACAAAAATCGAGGTCAACAAATTTTTTTCATTCGATCTCACTGCAGCCTCGCGTTCGTCCCACTTTATGGACGCTTGTTTTCATCACACAACTTTCTATTGAAATCCTCAAAATGTGCACGTTTTACTGGGAAAGATCAATGTGGCAAGAAATGAAAATACTTTTCCTCACGTAAGAACTACCCTGACGCAAAGAGGCAGACAATGCAGCCTGGATGCTGTGTGTAAAGCAATGCTTCTGCGATTGGTCCGCCGCGCCTGTTTGTAGTTGGCGATTTTCTGCCCGGCTGAACCAGATGATAAGTCACGCAAAGGGAACCGTGGAAAGGGTTCATCTGGGATCCATTGAAAGAGGGAGAAACCGTCTGATAAGCGTCTATCCGTGCAATTTCACGGTGCTTTCCAAGTTTAAAATTTCCAGAAAGGTATCTCCTTTTCTCTCATCTCTTCCAGTGACCTGGTAAACGTTCCAGCTGAATGCTCAGCTCATTTTCCTGGGTCAAGTGTGATTAACGGTACTTGCACGGCGGTGTGACGGATCAAGATGAGAGTCCGGGGGAAAGACAACACTCGAATGAGAGTGTTCATTCTCGGGAGAGGCCCTCTGATCTCCCCCCCCCCCCCGAAATAAAGAATTGCCTCCAAATTTGACGCAATCAGGTCCTTTTTGCACGTTGGCTTGACGCGACCTCAGTCAACAACGAGGTCGGGCGCCTGAACTCTGAAAGGTATGGTCGATACCTGGAAATTCACGGTACATCAAAGGGCAAGGAGTAGTAGTTAGTGTCATAGGAAGTGAAAAGTAACAGTGTCGGGTGCAGATTATCCACTTTGTTGCCTTGCTCCAACATCAGCCTGAACATCAGCAGCACCTTGACGGCGCATAAATCACTTCAAATATCAGCGCTCAGCTTTTCTGGCGGCTGAACTTGCAGCGTACGCGTAAGATTCGATGTCCATCGGTTTAAATTGCCTTGTCCTTGTTTCGACAAAACGCACACCTTGCGTTGTTTGTGGACGTCACACACTCGTACCTTTTGCAACTGGGGTCCAGTGGAGGTGTGCTTATGCAGCTGGACTGCTTGCCTGATTGTCTGGAGCCAAACAGGCTGTCTGGAGTCACTATTTCTACTGTGTTGTGATTTTTCAATCCTGATGGCAATGGTTGAGGCCCACAATGAAACATCCATGCCCGACCTTGATAACAAGGATCAATGTGTCACATTCGATCGCCCAAACTGACCACGCTCCCTCTGGACGGTTCCCATAACTTGGTTTCCTCAGATTGGGCCCACAAAAACCCCGCTTTTCTGCCTGGGATCTGAGAAAACTCTTGCCCCAACGACGCCAACAGAACGCAGGACATCAAGAGTTGACTGTGTGTGGTGCGCACCAAAGTTTTGCAAAAGAAAAGGAAGACAAACACAGCAACTCGATGCACTGGTCGAAATGCACTTGTAGTCTGGTACAAACAAGCCACATGAAACTTGCCACGACTGGGACTTCCTCTGGTGTCATGAGATAAACACAGTGACGATTGCACTGTTGCCTTGTTTCCCAACGCGGGTTTAATTTCACAAGTCAAGCCATTTGACCTGGATTTGATACAGAGTCGGATCCTTTCTTCAAACTTGTTTGGAAAGACGCCTGCCACTTGCAGAGTGCCGCAGGTCTGGTTGCCGAGCAGTGACAGGAGTGGTCAAACTCGGTTTGCGTGTGGCGTTGTCTTGTACGTCTGTTCACTTCCAACCAGTACCACAAAACACAGTGTCTCACAGAATTCTTGCTCCTTTTTGCTCAGTGAAACACAAAGGGCCTGTTCAGTGTACCACAATGTGATCACAATTCTGTCGTGGGTTGAAAGCTGATCCAATTCAGACTGGCGTAAGTGATGCACACGTTTCAGGGAGGCAAAAAACTTGAGTTTTGCTGGGCTGTGACATTCATGGTCAGTTTGCAATCTGAATCATGTTGCAGATTCTGACCTACGTTTTGCCTCGTTATCTGGTGAACCGATGCAGCGGTTTTTGACATCTGCAAAATGCTTGTGTGATTGCCGTGATTGTGCGATCTGGCTGTTGGTTCCGTTCAGCCCCACGATGACTGCCACGGTCCTCCTCTGGTGTGGTCGTCCCCCCAACACAGACAAATACCCGGTAGCCTGCAATTACGGCGGTTCAGCCTTTTTGCACAGAGGAATGAATTGCCTCTTTTCTGAAATCAACACTGAAACCCCGTTAAAATTGCGCTCTTATCGACATCATGGCCGATATTTCCCAGCACAAATTCTCAAGAAGCCAATTTGGTGAAAGAAAGTACGCAAACGGCAAGAGGTAGGGATCAAGTGTCGGCATTCAAGTCTGCAAAGGTCACGCACAATCTGTGCTGGACAAAGACCAAGAACACGGTTAGCCTGCAGTTTATTGCCTTTGATTATCAGGTATTTCAACATTGGACTGATAGTGCTCCAAGCTTCTGTTGACATGAAGTTGTCACTTTGGACCTTTCCAAACCAGCGCGCCTTCCAAGAAATAAATGTTTTGATAAGAAGGAGCGACTATCCCGAACTCTCGCTGCCCCGGTTGCGCCACTCACATTCAATCACACGCTTCGTTGTTTGACACGTTGAGTGTGAATTAAGCACATTCACTCAGTGCCGATACGATCACCAAAATGTTTGTGCATCCCCTCAAGCATTGGTTTTCTCAACGCACAGAACACCAGACTTCTCACAAGCGCGGACATGACATCTTTGCCAGCGAATGACTCTCTGATTTTGATGCGAGCAGCTTGTGCGAGAAAAATGCGTTCCGGTGAAAATATTCGGATCAAAAACTTCAGGTTCGGATCCCCAATTCCTTCTGAACTCGCCCGTTGGAGTCTGTGCAGTGAGAAAAACTTTACGAACTGGTTGCATACGTTCTTTGTGAACTCAAAGAACAAAATACAAAACAAAAATAGGCGTGTTCTTCAATCGGGGTATTTTTTTGGCATCACGGAGACAAACAATTCAGCGTCAAGGAACGACACTCCTGCAGAAGGCACTTACCACGTGAGCAAATGCTCTCACAATGTGGAGGTGGCAATTGAGGTGTGCCTTATCGACCGAAGGGTTGGCGACGTTTTTACGAGATGATCCCTGGTGTTAGGATCAGCGTTGAGAACTTTGATGTTCTTGGAATATCCTGGGAGGTGTTGCAAACTGATCACTGAGCCCAATGTTCTTATCTTACCCCGGGAATGTGAAATGCGTTGCAGGAATTCTTTTCTGTTCCAACGCTTTGGCAGTCAGTTTCTTGGTGCATTTGACACATCGTACTGAAAGTCGATGGCAAGATTGTGTTCTTTCCTTTTATTTTTTTGTGGATGTCAAAATAGTCCTGTCTCTTTGGATCAGGTGCACTACAAGTCAAGTGGGTTGGCCTGAATCTTGGGCGGTGTCCCCTGTCCCCAGATGTAGATGGCCATCTTGCAGTTTGGATCAAAGTAGGGCCCCACTTTGGGCCTTGAATAGATCGCAATGTACGTAACAACAGACAATGGTTCTTCAGTGTTTCCGGTGGACTTCTCCTTCCTGCCTTCTTCCTTTGGTGCAGACCCAACACGAATTTTCCCATTTCGCTCGCACAGCGGTTCACAAACTTCTTGTTGTGCACGCCGAAATCCCCGATCCTGAACAGACAGCATATCTTACCCCTTTCAATTTATCACCAGACGAGTCTGGATCCTCGAGTATCCAGTTCTGCTGACCAAATCATCAAATATAAATATTATGCACAATTTTCCAGGACTGAGGCAAAATCCCAGCGTCCAATGACTCAGTCAAAGCAGTGAGGTGAGGGTTCAAATCCTGCAAATATTATATTCCAAAAATATCTGCAATATTATGAAACACTGGAGCCCGTGCTATTGAAATGTTAACACCCCAGCTTGTGGGTCTGCAGGACTGAGTTTACTAACAAAGACCATGAAACTGGCTCCAAGGAGCTGGCAGGTCTGGAAGCCGCTTCCTCAAAACTGCAAATTGACCACGAGTGGTCAAACAGTAAAACAAACGCCGTAACCTTCGTCAGACTTTGGAAAATCTGTTAGGAAAGCACTGTATCTCGTGCGTCCGCTCAATTTACCTTGTCAGGCAAAATCACCACGTAGTTCCAATGGAACAAGGAATCGAAACGCGCATCGCATCGTCCTAAGTGCAAAACAAAGCAGTCTGTGTCCTCACATGCACGCACACACGTTCGCATGCACACACGCATGCACGCACGCACACACACATACACACATGCACACACGTGCGCGCGCTGGGGTGGGGAACTCAAAATCATTCGCATCTCTCGTTGATATGAACTTCACATTTCTTGGCGTTTCCCGATCAAGCTCCTTTCGAGTTTTGCGGAGTGCGGCCGCGCCAGGCGAAGACGGATCCAGGGACCTGGCTTCTGTCTGCAGCAGAACACTTGAGGATTGCTTCCAGGAACTTCGCGGACAACCGCCGAGTGTCAGTGATGAGCAGATCACGTTCAGACATCACTGATCGTAGATCATGTGCGCACAGGTAGCAAGCATCGGCGTGGGAAAGTGTTGCACAGCCAGACAAGCTTGTTGATGTTAGCCCTGGACGCGTACAAGGGTTAACTGCAGGGATCTGCAGGCTCAGGTTGCCTTCCTCCCACCAATGCCACTTGTATGGCTCCTGGCAGGCCACACGCCCGACTGTTGACCACTGCTGTGCCGGCGGGTGGCGAGCTTCTGTAAATACGTAACCAACAGGAAAAACCTGTTGCTCGCTGCAGAGTACCTGGTGCCACCACAGCGAACCACTGAGAGGCACCCCGGGCGTTCGTGGGAATACTTCAAAGAAATGCGAACAAATCACATGGAACCAGTTCGCAGGATGTCAGGGGCAACAACAATGAGTCAGTCTTTTGCCTGAATCGTCACAAAGAGTGGCTGCTCTCTAAACAGATGGATTAGAAAAAGCTGATTCTGATTCTCTTGGTGTAAAACGAGCCTCGTTGTTATCAATTGCCGAGCAGCAATAACCGGTTCAACCTGCACTTACGTCACAAGACATTAGCGGCTCGATCACACCCCTCTCGTTAATCACACCCCGCGCTATCTTATCTCGTGTCTATTTACTCAAAGCTGCTGTCCACTTAATTGACTTGTAAACAAAAACAGGAAGTGGATAGCTTCCATTCGAGTTCGATGACTGCGACTTGACACAAAAGGCGGATTCAAACAAGTCACGTTGGGAAGAATCTGTACGACTGTTGATTCAACTTTCAGCAAAGGTCTTCTCGCAAAAAAATAGAAACGTCCAACAGGGGCTATATCTTTCTTGCCCTTTCAAAACATCATGACATTCCAAACACAAAGGAAAACACAAATGTCCGAACAGGCTCTGTGAGTCACCCACCGTTTCGGCAATTATGTTTCCAAGTGAAATTTCAATTGATGTCAGTTTGGCAACGCACTGCTCCAAGAGTGGAGCCTCTACCTGCAGACACCCTGCACGTGTGGCTCCACCAAATTTCTAGGCACTTCTAAACAACTTGTCAAACCGAATTACTTGCAAAAAGAACAGGCTTGAAGTTCAACGAAAAATTTTCTTGGGGCTTCGCAATGGCGTTCACTGAAGCACACAACATCAATTGGTAAAGTTGTGATGATTGATAAGACGAGTACTCATAACCTGGATACTTCGAGTACTTAAATACTCGTGAGTCATACACAGGTGCACGAGGAAGTTCATCACTCCGAGCTCAAGTGATCGGATCCACAGTCCGTGCGTGCAGACTCGGCTCGTCAGTCCCGAGACGAGACTATTCCGAATCTGTGCTCAGATTTTCCTTTGATCACGTAATTGCCAACATGTTCCTTTAATTGGTTGATGAAGATAAGCAGAGGGGTGTTGCAGATTGCACTTCAAAATGTCTCAGACAATTTTGCTCTTGTCTGGCTGAGTAACTTGTTTGGATGTTTTCTCAGTGGTATCTCGAGTAACAGTTCAGTACCATTGTTACTGAGCATTGTGGCAACGTAATTGGAACGGAGACAAACAACTAACTGCGCTGAGCTAGAGAAATGGAGTTATGTATTGCCTGTTTGTTCACCTGTGTCAGATACAACTCGTAGCTGATTGACTTTACATCACCTCGAGTGTTTGCAGCGATCACCGCAAGCGACAGCGTGGCTCGGTTTCACAGACCAATTACTCCCGTGTGCGTCGAGCACGTCGGGAGTCTGCAATGCATCTCGATCACGCATCAGAATACCACATCGCTGGCAATGCGTCATCGTTTTCCAATTGGCCATCTTTGAGTTTCGAAAGACCAGTTTCACGCTCCGGGAGAATGGGATGAAAGATACTCGAACAGCAGCGAATGATGGTCATAAAGTTTGGCTGTTGCAGAGGCTTTGTGACGCTGTACGTTGCGACGTGAAAACCGGAAGTCTTGCTGTTCATCTGGACGCGAGTGTTGAACTGTTCCAGGGACGTGAGCGACTCCCAGGCTCTTCCTCACGTTGGTGAAGAACATGTCAAGTCATGTGGAAACGTGAAATTTGGCGAGTGGACGAAGCTGTTCCAATTCACAAGTTGGACTGAAGTGCCAAACTCCAAAACCACCTGATTTTTGTTTACACCGACGTATCAAATTCGTCGGCTTTCGGCCTACCGAGGAGTAAATTGTCGACGGGATATTGTGTCACTGGGCCATGTCTGTTTGTATGAACGTGTCACTCAGCTGCACATGCCACGAGACACTCGACACCGGCTTCCCCGAATGGTGACAGCTTCTCTTCTCGGAACACCGCAGCCGCGCTCCTCCATCCCCACCCGCACTGCGTCTCCGGGTGAGACCTTTTCAAATCTGATATGCAACCGAACAAACACGTCGGGTGCCTGCAGTCGAGGAGATGGTCCAGACGGAATCTGGAGCCATTCTTCCTGCATCTGGGAAGAACGATCACCATCAAAGTGCCTGGAAGAATCAAGCTGTGACCCGTGCTGCAGATGCAGAGATCAGTTCAGGTGCCCTGAAAACAATCACATTCTCTTCAACGAAGAGAACTGTCAGCAGCTGCATCTTCCCGGGCAGAGCCACAACAGAAGCCGAATAAATTCGTTTCTTGAGGTTTCTTTCGGGTGCCTGGAAATTTCCTGCAGAGCTTATCACACACTGCTCAACACCCTCAAATCTGAGTTTGAGACGTACCCGTTGCGCCTTTGCCAAATTTTCGCAACTCACTAGATTTTCAGCAGCGAGAGATGACTGGAAGACCTTGTCCTGCGAATTTGTGACCACATTTTGTCTTTCCCAACAAGAAAATGCGAGATTTTGAAACGTTGATGAACGCGAGTAGCTGGTGCTCGGTGTGAAGTGGACGGAGGCACGCGGGGTGCAGGGCGCCTCCCTCCGGGTGAGGTCTCCGCGGATCAACGCCAGCGCCACATCTCCACAGGTTAAGCTGCCATTGACCTAACAGTTGGCCACTTTGCTAAGTGAAATGTTCATTTGTGCAACAGTCAACAGCGCTGTCATTAGAGCCTGGAAGGAGTAAACGCGTGTCTCCGCACCCAGGTCAGAACAGGTTAATTCAGGGGAAAAGGCAGCACAGCTGTGCCCAAGGCAGGCAAGCAACAGTTGTAACGCACTGACAGCTCAAAATGGAAGTTACCATCCCAATTCAGGTGATTTTTGTGGTTCGGAATTCACTGAATCTTGTGACACAACGAGGCAAACTTCTCGCCAACAAGAAGGTCTTGGGAGGAGTGAAGGAGTATCAGTGGTCCATGAAACGACAATTTCGTAAGAAAAAAGTCGTCAGATGAGACGAAAAGCCACGCAAAATCCAGACGCCTGTCTGTTTCTACGAACTGTAAAAAGCTCACAATGAATTGCCACAAGCCGTTGAGATCGTGATCTCTGGGAGTGAATCACGATCACTTGATGCTCGTCTGCTGGCGGTGATTCGAACCAGGCGTGGCCCCTGGGACGGCGGCGTGTGTTTGGGGAGGTCGGCCCCTCCCGGCGCGGGTCAGCGTTCCCGCGCGCTCGAGACGAGCAGCGCAGGTGGGAGGCAGCGCAGCACTTGATGAGCACCTGGTGCTGAAGCTGCCGAGCCGCCCGCCCGACGAGCAGCAAGGTGCTTCATCGCATTCAAATGATGCAACAGATAAAACTATAAGACAGCATACATCACGGGTGATAAGCTGGGTGTCGGATTCGTATTTGCGCGTGCATTCCACAGAGGAACGGACCCCAGATCGAAACGGTCCTGCGCTGAAGGTCAATCTTCCACGTGCGCATAGTTATCTCGATAGCTGTTGCTTTCAAACAAGGCATAAAACGCAAATCTTCGCACGCATCATCTTGCTTGCACCCGTCCGTTTCGATTTGTCAAGACCACAGTCAAGACAGAAAGTCAAGACAGAAATGTGTATCCATTTCATTTTCTTTCGATCTCCTCTCCCTGGCGTTTCTGGCGACTTTGACTCGCACAACAACTTTGAGGGGTGCACACACTCTGTCACACTCCAAAACTAACGATCACCTTTATGTCACAAGGACGGACGAACAAGCAATTCGGACTGCCGAGAATAGTTGGGCATATTCTTCTGCACCCTTTCATAGACCCAGCTGCAAGTTCACCACCACGTGGGATCCTGACGTGAATCGCCCACAGAACAAATTGAACACACAAGAAACGAAGAGACCAGCAATTACAACATTCCTCAAATCCTACACCTCGCTCTTTAGATCTTCACGCTCTCTTATTCCTAATGAACCGAACTACACCGGGTGCAACTGGAATTCACTGCGTTACAGGTGCCACTTGTCCACAGAAATGTCACACAGCGCCGGAGAAGACATCTGGACCCTCCTCCAAACCCACTTCACACCGGATCAAAACAAGTCCTCATGAGATCCAGATTTCCACATTCAAGGGGCGTAGCTAAGAAGACTATCAAATTCGCCACAAAGTGTTTGATCTTGTGTATCGTGTTGTATGGGTTGAGCGGTCAGTGGCACAAACTTATCTCTCCACGCATTCGCATGCATCCGGAATGCGTCAATATTTGTGCTCAGAAAAATGCACATATTTCTTTGTGACGCAATCACAATGAAATAAGAGGTTGCGAAGGGATATCGGTTGCAGGATGTGGCCGAGATTCCGTTGACCCATCCCTCGCTGTTCCTGACGACAGCGTCAGTTCGGTTTCATTCCACGAACACACGAAATCCTCCTCAAGGCAGCTGAATGCCCTGGTGCAAAATCTGCTGCAGATGCCAATTATGATTCACTGTCCCTTATTGAAACAACAGCTGCTGGTGAATTGGATCCGAAATATTGTTTTCAAAAGATAAATTGCGTACTGGAGCCGAATAGTAAATCTTTGGGCTCTTTTTATTTTCACAAAAAGACACACGAGAATCATGGCATAGAAACAGGCTGTGTCAACTCATTCTCTCCTTGAACGCTGAATCCACTGCAGCTTGAGCGAAAAGTTCTGATCATCACGCAGCAGGGACATCTGCAGCGCAATCCTGGAACTGCAGCGTTTCGCTTCTCCCTCTCCAGTACTCAATCAACAAGTACTCACTTCAAGCCTTCAAATTTTTATCTCCGCTGATTCAATTTTAGCTGCCTTAGTTTGTCTACCGTCCAGGTCAAATCGGGTCCTGTGCCCCGTGATATCGACCTCGTTCTGTGAGTTACACCACTGACACATTTACGTGTCGTGGAGACAATTGAGAAAAGTGTCTGGCGGTGTTTTTGCAAAAAAAAAATCCTGATCTCGCCATTGTGACCACCAAGTTTTGTGGGACAAGTGAGATCAAGGTCCCAACCTCGTTTTGTGAGTTACACCTCGATGCCAGTGACACATTTACGCTTTCGTTGCTGCGCCACACCCTCCCACACATTCGCACGCTCTGCGTTTCCACAACAATATTTACCCTGTTACGCAATAAGCAAGCTGTTTACATCATCTGCACGCACACGCGCTCCTCAAATGATTGACATGTGACCCCCCAGATAAAAACAGTTTGTGACCTTAAAATATGTCATCTGGAAGAATCTGACATAGTTTCTCATGAACCTCCAGCTGCCCCGCAGGTATCACCCCAAAACACAACTTTTTCAGCAATCTGCCTCACGCAAAGGAGTGGGAAAATATTTCACCAATGTGTCATCGCAATGCTTCGTGAGTTGAAAGGGATCATTCCTGGGCGGGATTTTTTTGTTCATCGTTTGATGACAGGAAAATGTGTTTGGTAATTCACTGATGGCCTGGAAACCTGTGTGAGAGTAAAACGTTAACCTTGGACCTTCTGTTGACTTTTGTGTGAGTGTTGCGGGGAAAACGGGAATCTCCCGACACCCCTGGATTTCTCAAGAAGCTCCTCAGCTGATCAACCTGGATCAAATCTTCTGCCTGGAAAACAAGAAATTTCTGGGAACATGTGTGAGCAATGAAGGAGGCAAACAACCTCAACACAACAAAGCGTTGCTTTCTTACGCGTCTGCAACAACAGATCAACTAACAGCTTCAAGTGTCGCCAGATGCGATTCCCCGAAGTGGCCACATACTTTCCCACAACCTTACAACTTTTATCTCAACCTGACCAAAGCGTCTGTTTGTTAGCAGGTGAAGAGCAAAAAAGTGACACGAGATTGACTGCAGAATCCAAATACAAGATCATTTTTCAAAATGCATGCAACAAGCCGGTCTTGAGTGACACACTCCGTGTGCGTCTCTCAGTCCAAGAAAGGTAGTCAACAATCAAAAGCACACGGTCAGTACCCAACAAGTCCCCGATCAAAACTTGACAAAGTCCCCTGTCATGGAAGGTTTCTTGGGGAACTTTTGGCGGGTGGGCGGTTTGAAAACGTTCCGTCACAAACACCCTGGAACCACTTGGCAAAGAAAACAGTGCTGCTGTCACTGAAGATCTGGATCTCCTGACACGACACTTTTTGTCGACGTCAGCAGCATTCCTTACCCATCCCACTGGATTACGCGCTTTTTATCCAGATTCCGGGTTGTAAACCAACCGTGCCCCGTTCCCATGCCCCGTGTGGTACGTCAGTAAATTGTTCTCGGGTTTCGATGATGGACAGAAGCTTTCAGTGTTGCAGCTCGGTCAGGAGCTGTCTTGAGTGAGGCGAACACAAACATCTATCACTGCCTCAGCTGACACTCCCACTCAGCTTTGTGGTTCCTGCGAAACAAACGCTGTATGTACGAGGGCTGTCCACGAATTTTGCGCTGGTCTTCAAAACTCAAAACGCCTCAAAATTATCGCGATGCAACGGAAAATTCGTGGACAGCCCTCGTGCATTATCTTTGGCTTCTGACAAACAGCGGTTCGCACCAAGAGAACCAACAAAACAAGAGATCAGAAATAAACGGGCATTTACTCCTTGGCCAACTTGCTGATAGCAAACTTGCAAATTTTGGCCTGAAAAATGTTTGACAGATCTGCCAAAATCAACTGGAAATTAACTTGCACTTCACTTCAAAATGTTCCTTGTTTTTTTTGTGAATCTCAGAATCTCAAGATTCATGTCTCGGCCAGAAGTGGCTTTTGTGTGCGAACCGGGTGAAGCCATGGAAATCCGTTTCATTCTGTCCACAGGTGCCAGAAGCACGTGATCAATGGACCGCAGCGTGCAGCGTGATGCGAGATGTCACAATTGATCGTGTGGACGGCAGAATTTTATGGTGACTCGGATTCTCGCAGCAATTGTGTTTCTCCCTCCGGGTGCACGTTGATGATTGCTCAATTCTCTCTCTTAGGTTGATTGAACTCGTGATAATAATTAGTGTTGATTGATGTCTAGGGTTTTGTGATTTAATTACGGCTCGTGATTTGCC
>JAAUXT010009442.1_pt1 | contig 40508 bp, 41 predicted proteins | sample 7278171 | NCBI WGS metagenome assembly JAAUXT01 (sample SAMN14350112, study PRJNA611818) | marine sediment metagenome | isolation source: surface marine sediment (1.8m) | place: French Polynesia: Moorea | collected 2018-08
AACTCAATGTGGACCAGTCCACGACAGTCAAAGAATGCTGTCATCATCGACTTGCGGACAGTTCTGGCTCTCAGGGCCTTCTGTGGTCTGACTTTGGTCTCTTTGGGCAGCTAGTGTGACGAGGTTGTCTTAGAGTCAGGGTCATAGCAGTGCAGCCATGATTCATCTCCAGTCAGAATTTTGTCCAGGAACAGTGGATCAGCTGCAAAATTGGCCAAGTTCTGCTGACACATGTTGACTCTTTGGCGGCGTTGTTCTGTGGTGAGAATCTTGGGGACAAATTTACAGGAGAGCCTGCACACTTTGAGATGTTCACGCAGTATCCTGTGGACAGTTCCTTGAGAAAAGCCTGTGTTTTCCACTATTCTCCTGATGGAAACACGCCTGTCTTCATCCAACTCTTGCTGTACCCGGTTAATGGTCCTCTTGACAATCGCAGTGCGTGGGCGGCCAGACCTTGGGAGGTCTGTCACAGGCTCCAGACCGTCACTGTCTTTGAATCTGCGACACCACATCCTCACTTGTGTTTTCCCAAGGGACTCCTCACCATAGACATTCCTCAAATGCTCCCAAATTTGGATGGGCATGGCACCCTCTGCAACCAAAAATTTGATAATGATGCGCTGCTCCTCTCACACTTTCTTTTCCATGGTTAAGTCCAACAGAGTTAGTCCAGTGAGTATGAAGACAGGAAACAAACAACAAGTCACTAATTTCAACATTTCACAGATTTGAGCACAGAGACATTGACTGCTTCTCGCAACGTAGATAGCGAAATCCCATTGCGATCGAGTGATCGCGCTGACACCAATTCCAACTATTGATTTTTTGTGGTCAAGGACTGACTGCAGAATGACCCCATCCACACACATGTTGCATGACATGATCCTGGGTGTGACCATAAAAAAGAATAACTTGACCAAAGTCTGCCTGGATACTCATGAGTACTCGATCGGTCAGTTTTGGTACGGTCCTCGTACACACAGACAAACACGCGCGCGATAGTGAACGAAATTTGTTTGTCTGTTTGGTTTCAATTTTGATCCATAAAACCTTTCGCATAGGATCGTCAGCGACTGAAGGTCTTCCCAGGTGAACGCGATAATTTTTCACCCTTTCAGTGCTCAGAGGCTGCCAACCTTACCTTGGAAAAGTTCCACGGATCAAGACAAGACAGAGGGTTGAAAAGAAATCCTTGCAGACAAGTGAACCTGCGCAGGACTCCATTTGGGAACGTTTATCAAACGTATCGGGAATCGACAACGCTTAAACGTTCACCGTCACACGTTTCTGACGTTTCTGAACGGTTGTTTTTGACGCTGGCGTCGTCTGCTTCTCAGCAACAGTCACTCTGACCATTTGTTGACGTGAAGTTGAGTTGTGCGGCTGACGACAAGTGTCGTCTGCGGTGGAACCTCTTCGTACTTTTTGTTGAGCAGGAGTGGTGGGAATTCCTTTTGCGTTGCACGCGAATGCACTCCAAGGGCCAAAGCTGATTTCAGGCGAATTCATGACTGCAGGGACAGCGCCGACCACTGGGGCTGAAAGCCTCTATTTGTGCGCTGAAAAGATCAGTGTCACTCACTCATTCGGGTCCATATGGTCAACGGCAATTTTGGCATAAAGTGCGCAATACATTGCCACCCAAACGGAAACATTTTAAGTGTCATTCCTGCTCTTTCTGAGTACTCTGCAATCGATTGCATCATGGAATCAGGCTGAGTAACAATTTCATCCAGATCGCAGGAAAGCACTTCCTGCCTGCGTGGCAGCTCAGGGTGAGAAGCTTTTCTTGTGCGCTGCATCCAGAGTGAATCTTTATTGATCAAATGCTGAGAAATCCCGGAGTTACACTTCCCCAATCATGATAGATGGGTCTTCTGTTGTTCCACCAAACATGGAGAAAATAGCCAAACCGAGGTTTCTTGCAACCATCGTCCGGTTTTGAGAGTCTCGTGTTCCAGTCAGCGAATGGACAACGGAAAGTTGCCAGAAATATGAATTTGGTTCACGAAAAAGAAACCAGTGTGACATGATTTTCACAATCACTACTGCAGTTTTTGCGCACATTGTGAGACAAACCAGAGGGACTTGTGTCTTGTGTGTCTGGCCGTTTCAGGTTTGGGCTGAAACGGTTCGACATCGCGCCTGGAAAAACCAGTGTCTCGTCATCTCATTCCATTAGAAAGGCAACTCATCTCATTTGAGGCATTGTTTGTTTTTTCCTGCAGAGATCTGCACGTCGCTGTCTGGAGAACAGCACGTCTTCTCCAGATCTCGATTGTTCCTTGGCTCAGACAAGTTTTTCGGCTGAGAGAACAACAAATCCGTCGTGTTTCTCGTGGCATTCGGGATTCACGCTGTCACGATTCCCCAGAGTCTGAGATTCCTGGTTGGTTATTTCCATTTCGTCCAAGCCCCTTGTCACTTTTGTTCTGGCACGAACGTGGGCATCTCACAGACGTCCACGGGACAGGAGAACACAAGATCATGAACCTCCGATGCAGGAACAGCAGTTTCCCGGAGCTCTGTCTGCATGTTTTGTGTGATTGATCGCGCTCGGGGAACGCAGGCTCTCAAATCTTAATTGACTGTCAGAACACAAGCTGGGCATCAGAAGCTGTGTAATGAATTGAAAATCTGGGATACCACAAATTATTGACTCGGTCGTTTGTTCGATGTCTGATGACGGCAGATCAGCTGTGTTTGCGTGCGATCTCGACTCATCTATCATTCAACAAGGAAGTAGATCCCGCACACATCCGTGGATTCCGTCACTGGATATACCTCCTCCAGTCCAACTCGTGTAATCATGACACAGCCCTTGCACCAGGGGGAAACAATGTAAACGTGCGGACACAGGCGATTCAGAATGTTGGGTTCTCCCCGGATCAATGTGCATGCAGGACCTGGCATTCTGACACTACGATTCCAGGGGCTTGAATGCCTGCAGGACCTGCATGCACCCACGCCCCGAGTCAGTCTGCCTCCCCTTGGGTCAAATTCCTCTCTTTTCTGCAGGGACTTGGAGACAAAACACCTTCCCCAAGATTGAAAAGCAGAATAAGGGAGGCATTTTGACAAAAGGCCCTGCATACTGGCTCAAATATGATTTCTCTTGTGCCAGAAAGGGCTGCGCTTCCCAACCAAAGACACTGACCCACCCACAACGTGTGTGTGAATTTTTCCTCTTCAGATTGTGTCCATGAATTTTCTCCTCACACCCAAGGTCTTTGGTCCAGGTCTGCACAGACCTCAGTGGACGCATCCATTCATTTTTTGCATCGCATTGATTCACCCACTGACAGCCTGGAGTGAATCCATGATCCGGTCGAGGGGAGAGACTATCCCGCAGGGCCCCGCCCCCTTCAACTTTGTACATTTTCACTTTGCAAAAATGAAGAAACCCAAAACTTTGTAAGTGTTGCCTGAGACGAGTAAATTGATTTTATCAGGGGGCGGGGGCGGGCCGCCCGGGTTCCCCTCTGACAGGACCTCCTGCGGCGACCCATCTGTCTGAGCTGCTCGGTAGATTCCGCATTCACAGCCCGAGATGCATCAATCCATCTCTTCATTCCACGGGATTGAACCAAGATAGGATTGGGAAAGCCCACGCCCTTCAGGATCACAAAGCTTTCAAAACTTTCAGCTAAATTAAAAATTGTCTGGACAAGAGATCTGAGCAGTGCGGCCCCTAGTCGCACGCGACGGACAGGAACACGAAACTGCTTTTCCTGTTTCCGTGGAATTTTCTCAAAAAACTCAGAACTTTTGATCTTGCGCCCACTCAGAAGACGAAAAAACATCTTGCATAAAGTATTCCCCAAAGGCCCTTGGACGAAGCCGGAGCCGGAGCAGGAAACAAACCTGGATCCGAGCGGACGACGAACTGGAGCAGGAAACTGTCGGAGACAGAATACATCTCCCTCCACCCCCCCCCCCCACCCCCGAGCTTCCCTCCGACTGATAAATAAGTTGCGCATCTTCGATCGATATGTTCTTCAGGTGTTGCTAACAAGATCTTCTGAGTTCCTTTCCGTCATTTTGCTGGGTTTCCCACAAACGTCTTTGTGAGTCTGTGTTGAGGTGGAAGGTTCAGAGCATTTCTGATGAAGTCCACGGAATTTCTCAGAAAGCATTGTGTGCAGGTAGCAGAAATGGATTTTAAATTGCTTTCCTACAAATTTGTGGGAACAACAATGTCGCCGTGGTGACAAGACGCTCTCGCAATCCAAGGACAAACATCTTTGAACAAACAAGAGAACAAGAAAGACGATCTAGTGATGAGATTCGAGTCGCTTAATCAAACGAAGCGCAGCTCAAGTTGCACGTTTCTCAAAATCATGTTCTTCGTTTTGCAGATGGTGGAGAACAATTAAGAAACAAAGGAATCAGGCTGTTGTTGAAGGAGAATATTTCCAGCATGAGCCTGGATTTCCAGCTGCGTCTCTAGTCCACTTGACACGAAATTTTGATCGCACTCAAGTGTGCCTATACACGACACATGGCAACTTGAGGCAAGTCCTTGAAAGTCACATGCAACTCGCGCTGCATCCCCAGGACGTGTCTTCCTCTCGACTGGTTTGAACGCTCGGTGCGAGCAACAATTGTTCAGCAATAAAAGTAAATCAGACCTGACAAATTGTTCCTTGCATTGCAAGATGAGGTGAGCGGGATCATCCAATTAGAACGAGGAAGATTAACTGTTTCTGATGAGCACTGTGCAAGGCGCACTCGGCAAACCTTCGGATTCGAGTCAGTCGCAGCAGCTACTGACTTGCGTGCGAGTTCCAGAACGAACTTGGGCCAGCTCACTGGAGGAACACAAACAAACGTTTTTGAGTGACAATGTCAAATCTCTCTGTGTGTGCGTGTGTGTGAGGTATGCGTGCTGACGGCAGCACCGACGAGCGCTTTCGGGTTACTTTGTACGTGACGTGCGTGTATCTCTGCGTGTGTGTGCGCGTGTATGCGTGCTTATGTATGGCGGGTGGTCGAAGCAGAATGTATGTGCCCAACATTTCTTCTGTGAAGTCCATTCTGGCAGCTTGGAAAAATATCAAGAACAAGTTCAGATTGGGCAATGTTGTTTTGATGACGACTTCGTGCAGCCAACGCGCCTGGAATATGAGTCGTCGGTCTGGAGAGTGAGATGGACACTCACGCACCAAGGCGCCAAATTGGGATCAGTGGCAACTCGGATCAGCCTGGAAAGCAAATGCCCTGCGAGACGTAAGTGCTTGAAATACAATCGGAACAGACCATTACTGGTGCAGGAATCACCTTGCGCCGCAGTGATCATAAGCAGCTCAACGCTTCGTGAAGAACCATCCCGACTGAGGCTCAGGATGGTCTCGGCACAGACGCGCCTCTTCGGAAAGTACGGCGAGAGCCACACCAAAAGAAACAGTTTTTACAACGCACAGAGACCAACACAAATGGTCGTCTGCATGCATCAACACTTCTTCCAAATGTCACCGTTGTCTGGCTTCGAAAATGTCAAAATCAACTGCATGAAGCTTCATTGGCGGAAAATCACATCAAATCTACTGTAAACATATCATCTTCATTTCTTCGTGATTCGCTGTCATTTCTTCGAGACTATCACAGCAGGGACAGCAACAGATGATTTGCATTCACGTGTTTTTTGCGCATACGCGCACAGGGTTTCCAAACGATCCAGGCCGTTTTCACCCCAGAAAAATGTCCCACCCATGCACTCAAGCACAGGACGTCCATTTCCATCCAGGAACAAGAATGAACTTATTTTGATGCCTAATTTTCGACCAAGAAGGTGGCACACGGACGAATACGGTACGTGGCAGGCTGTCAACCAGGATGTCAACCAGGGAACACGGCTCTGCACTCGTGCGACAGCACCGGAATGCCCAGAACTCGTGTTCTTCCCGGAGGTACGAGGGAGAGGAGGAGGAGGAGTGGGCGTCCGGAACAACGGACGCACGATGTTTCTCAACTAAGACAACTGAGCCAGGAAAACGGAAAAGTTCGCCATTTCTTTTTCCTGAAAACATGCTGGGGAATTGAGCGAATTTCTTGAGTGTGCACCGAACGGAAGTTTTCATTTTCATTTTTGCAGAAGACTGTTTCCTCTTTCAATGTCACTGGTCCAAACTGTTCAAAGTCGGACGGACCTGGGTTTCTTGTTCAGAAATCATGCAACAACGTCCTCATAAAGTGCTGTTGCTTCTTTCCTTGCTTCCTTCCCTGACAGAAAAGTTGATTCGTCGGATTAGGTGAACGAATCTCCTTCCATCACACAGTTCAATAATAATTAGCCTTCCTCTCTGAAAATTGCGCTTTTTTATTCTGTTGACTTTTTGGTGGAAAAGCTGCACAATCAACAACGCGGGTACACAAAGCGACAGCTGCCTTTCATTAACGTGTGCGATAAAAGGACATTGTCCGCAATTTGCGCCAATCTAGAGCGAGAATTTTGTGTTATCTTCTGTTTGTGAGCAACAGCTTCTGCAACAAACTGTCAACAGAAGTGCCAGAACGTAAATAGGACAGGAACAATACAAGTGGTATCAATACAAGTGGCATTTCTGTTGCACATACTTGGCTCACATTCGGCACGCTATTTTCTTGTTGCCAGTGGATATTCTTTTACATTCCGCCCAAATTTCGACTCACACTCACCGCGAAGACAAGATCAACACCGCAATGGCGAAGAAAGTCGAGTTTTCCGAGGCTGCTTTGAAGGTAAGATGCGCAAAGCAGGACACTTCCGCAAAGACTGTACATTCAAAGACAATACTTGCGGGTGAAAGAAAGCTTGAAACAGTTCACCAAACGACCAACACCCTGCAGTCCTGCAGGTTCCCTGCATGAGACCTGCATGCGTGCGAACATTCAACGTGACCGCACCGAACCACACCTCATTTCACTCACCTTTGTTGGTGAGACCAACAAGAAAATCTGCGCCACAGCTGAGCTTTTGGAAACCAGCCGGGCAAGATGTCAAAATTTTGAGGAAACTAGAAATTTTGTTCCCACTTTCTGTGGGAATTTCGCAAATCTGAATTTCTCACAATGGGGCGTTCATCTCTCCGTGCATGCAGGCTTGCTTTGACGAAATGGACGAGGACAAGAGTGGGTTCGTCTGCAAGAAGGAGATGCTGAGGGTGTACAAGAAGATGGGCTGCAGCGACGAGGAGGCGGAATTCATGGCTCAGGTAAAAACTGCTCCACTTGACAGACGCTCACTGGGGTCGCGATCAATAACTTCGTCGACACTGAAAAATGCTCAGACTGCAGGAATCAATGTGATACCAACCAGGAATCTGGCACCACGAAGCTGATTGCTTGAGAAAGGAACACGCCTCAACTGTGCGTGCGTGCAAGACGGACTTTGTGAAAAAAAAGGCGAAACACAAAATGACTGGAACTCAAAAATACACGGTTTGAACATTGCAACAGGGGTTTCTAGAAGGTTTAGGTGACATCACCAGCTCAGTTTATCGCCACGACGCAATGAGACGTGGCAGTTTTGGCACTCGGTACTCATTTGTGTCATCTGCGCAGTGACACACGAATGTCAACATTCGGGTGGTTCCTTTTGCTGTTGCAAAAAACGCAGACATAACATTCCTCTGAGTCTTCGGTGTAACTTGGCTCTCACAGAGACACAGTGTGAGTATAAGATTGAGTCACACAAAACTCTCCATTGAGTACTGGTGCTCGGTGTATCAGTTCGGCTCAGGCTCAAAGTTTATCCAGACAGAAATTTATGCCCTGAGGGACCATTTCTGGACAAAAAGAAGTTCCGTTCAGAGTGGTAGAGCGCAAAAATCACCTTTGAGTGAATGAAGCTGAATGAAAACACGAAACATGAAGGAAAACATTGGTACACAAATAGATGTACTGTCTCACTTGGTCGAGAACACACGGTTCAACTCCATGGCAGGTGCGGATCCAGCTCAGACCCCTGAAAAAAAAATCATGCAATCCGGGAATGTTGCGCCACACTCACAAACATGTTTCATGTGAAAATTGAAGTCGCCCCAAGGGCGTCGGATTCTCTTTCTACCAGTTCCTCCCGAGTTAAAAACAAAGATGTTTGAAAGAAATGACTCGCACAAACCACCGGGTTGAGAAAAGCTTGTTTTGAAAACAACAAAACACGAGTGACAATGTGCAGACTGGACCGGCGGACAGACATGTTTTGTCGCGACCGTAACACTCGACGCTCGTTGGGGATCCACACTCCGCGTCTCATGGTGAATAGTCTGGCACGAGGCCAACATTCCCGAGCCCTCCAAACATTCGGGAAATTTATGGTTTGTGCGAGAGTGCTTGTTTTGTCTTGAAAACAAACCCACCACGAAAAATACTGACAAAAATCAAAATTCTTGCGACACGCATTCTACTCAAGACCTTCACAGACAGACAGACAGACAGACAGACAGACAGACAGACAGACAGACACACACACACACACACACACACACACGTGTGATTGGCTTTAACATCGTTTGGCTGCTGAATAGAAACACGACGCTGGTGCGAACGAACCACTGAACCACTGGCTTCCCTCTTCAACTGGGAATTTGTCAATTTCACTTCTGCGTTTTCGGTCCAAGTTCTCATGGTTTCACGATCATTTTATGTTTGCCAACGCGATAGAGATTTAGAAAGAGGAACAGGGAAACTTAGCGAGTGTGCACGTTCTTGAGTGTCGAGACTGAAGTGCATTCATTGCATTGCCTAAGGACGGAAACCATTCAAAGCAAACAGCCGAGCTTTCATAAAAATGTTGAGCAATATCACTGTCAACACAACCTTGATACCGCGCTTTATGGGCACCCCCAAGTGGCGGAAAATTTTGATGTATTTGGAAATTGTAAGCGACGGTTACCTGTTTTCTTTCGCATGAGGAAATGACAGGTCAAAGTAGCGCCAAAAGAAGCTTTGGTATTCAAGAACCATCAAGGCAAGAACCCCGCAAATTTTTGTGAGATGATTTGAAGTCACTTGTGATATTTTAGGGCAGGTGGAAATGTGGAAGTTTCCCCGTGCACCGTACCACCTGCACCGCGTGCAGAACGCTGCACTTTGATGTCAGCCCCACGCAGGACTTTGACGCGACAATTTCGCTGTCAGACAATCGAGGCGAGTGCAGCACCCGGTTCTTTTTTTCGCGCTCACCAACCCACGTGCTGATGTTGCGCTTCTTTGTCCTGCAGGATCTGAAGGAAATCTGTGACAAAGACGGAGACGAGAAGATATCGTGGGAAGAGTTCAAGAAATATTTTCCTCTCAGTCTTTAGTTTTCTCCAAAACGCGTAGTATTTCCTGTGTTGAATCCAGAACTTTTTCTCTCGTACGCGTGTGTTGTTTAGTTGAAGGGGAAATGAAACTTTTTTGCTGTTGACCAAAGGCATGTCCTGACATGAAGTCTGCATGGAAGAACCATTCATCACAGTCAACTACTCGTGCAGATAAAGCGAGCCAAAGACATTGAACTAAAAATTGGTCTGTATTGTTTCAGGGTTTCAAAACTTGCGTGCAACAGCCAAACCCCTCACAGTTTTCCGATGCGTGCACGAGTTGTCAAAGCCAGTTAAAATGTACTCAGATATCTTTCAGATTCTTTTTTTGAAGCGAAATGCAAATTTGCCAGATTCTTGCCTTGTGCAGACTTGCCACGGCGTTTTCGTGGCGTTTGTAAATGAAGACCAGACGACGACACATGTGCGCGTTTCAAGAGATGGAACAAAAGGCGCAAAGTTCTGTTCATGAAAGATAATTCAAATTTGCTGGTTTGAAAATTTATGCATGTTCTTTGGTGTCTGAAGGAAACATGGTCCTTACTTTGGGCAATAAAATTGCATCTTCTCCCTCTCCACCATTGTTGTTCGACTGTCTGTGCGACTTTACATCAGTTATCTCAAGAAAATCCGGTGATAAAAGTCGTCAGACTACAAGGGCGCTTGTTGATTTAAAAATTCGTTGATGATGGCGGCTCACACAGGTGAAACACGTGTTGAATTTGGACATCCGCGACCACTCAAGTGATGTTGGGATGAGGGGATGCCGCGCATATTTCAATAAATTTTCTTTCATGCGGTGTACAAAGGACGAGCAAAGGTATTTAGTCCGTTAGTGTGATTGGAATGCAAGTCACTGATCCCCACGTCCTGCTTTCAATAAAATTTCAAATCCCACCACCGCCTTCTGAAGACAGAGACGAGGATTTTCACCTCGTGGGAACCTTGGATCTGCGCAGCAGCATTTCGTTGTGCCGTTGCGCAACTCGATGACTGTGCCAAACTGTGAAAGGTACGGTCGTGAATAGAAACTGAGTAACCACGAAGCGAACGTTGGCGTACAGATGGCAGACGCACACGAACTTGACCCGATGAGTACACGATGCATCGTTCTCTGGAGGGACAGAAATGGCTCAAACACACGTGTACTTGTCCTTGCCCGGACAAGTCACCCTCCATGACACATGGTCACAAGTACCATTGCATGATTCATGCCTCTTACACTGAATGACATTCTTCAAATTGCTTCGGGTCTGGGTCACATCTGAGGCGCACAGGAATTTGGTGATTCCCCCAGACTTCCTTCTTGGCGGGAACTTTGACTGTCATTATGAGTGTGCAAAAACTTTGTGCCTGCAGCGGAGTGACTGTGACCCAAGGTGTTTCTTTTGATGGCTGTGACAGAATTTGGGCCCCCCAAAAGTACAACTCCTTTTCGGTCACGCTGGGAAACAGCTCGACCTGTTTGAACCCCCCCCCCCTTCCGTTGCAAACTGTGTGCACTTCTTACAAGCTGACAGTGGCAATGGTGGTGCCAATTTGTAATTTTTCTATTTTACTGCACTTTGTTTGCACGACGGTCACATTCCGATGGCATGTACTCAGTCGCAATTTGCAGCAGACTTTTGCGCCAACCAGCGTCTTTCCGGAGCACCTCAGCGCTGCTGTCACCGCTGTCAAGCGAGCAGGATCCTCTTTTTGAGTTACATCCTGGCCCTCCCCCTCCTCCGAAATTTCCCGTGGCAAGCTCGGGGGTCATGTGACACCTCATCGGCGCTTTGTCGGTGCTTCCCGCGTTGGCTGCGTCTCATGCATATTCAAGAGACGCGCGGAGTACAAAAGTACGAGTGCGCGCCGATTCCAACCACCAGATTTCAACTTCAATCTGAACGAGTCAAATCTCTCGAGTTTTCCAAACTCACAACCTTCATCAGCACCATGTCTGACTTCACCAAGGAGGAGCTCACCGAGGCTTTCAACATGTGCGACGTCGACGGCAACGGCGCCATCACCTGCGCCGAGTTGGCGGGGCTCTTCGAGCACGCCGCCAAGGGCGCCGGCAAGGAGGCCGAGTACCCCAAGGCCAAGTGCGAGGAGATCGCCCAGGTCAGTCTTCTTCACCAGTCATGGGTGTTGTTTTTTTTTGTTAGGGTGAGTGGGGGGGGGCAGAATTGAGAATTCAGTCTGAAAATTTACGCGCAGAAATTCTGGTTCGTCGTCAGAGGTCAGGTGGGTGGATCTTCTTCACAGATGTCTTGTTTTCGGGTGAAAACGGAGAGATTAAATGAGAATTCAGACAGAAAGTGTCCGAGCAGAATTTTGGTGTTCGTCGCTGGGAAACTTGCCACGCAGCAATTTGTGAGAAACTTTTGTCCTCGTCACTGGCGCAACAAGTAAAATTTGCGGCGCCTCGCGACACGAAACCACGTGTTCAAGTTTCACGGGTAAAAAGTGCGGCGCAGGCAGTTGAGTGGCGGCGGCGGCGGCAGCAGCAGCAGCGCTCAAACACAGCAGCCTCAGGCCTTTTGTTGGACTCGCATCAAAGGTGTCCAAATGGGCGGGAAACCACACAAGCCGAACGTTTACATTGCGCAGCATACCCAAAGCATGACTCACTCACAATACCCACGTGGCATCAACAGAGAAGGAAATTTTGCGCTGGTTTCGTGTAAAATCATGTTTTGTCCTTCCTCTATTCCAGGCCATCATTGCGAAGCTTGACGGTGACGGTGATATGAAGGTGACGCTGGAGGAGTTCCTCGCCAAGTCGTGCTGATCTGCGCGAAGCCTCCCTCTAGTCATCTTTAGGTACCTATCCCAATCTCGCTAACAACCGCACGTCACCCGAAATTTACAGCGCAGACAAAAAAGCGCTTTGCTACCGGGGGTAATGTACCTCAGACAGGGAGACATTCATCACCATGCCCACCGCTGTTGGTTTTATGGCTTTCAAAGAGCAGTAACATTAGTAGAACGACAAAAAAAGTGTGTATCTTTGAGATCAGCGATGTGAACCGTTTCCAAGCAGATGTCTTCATAAAACTAATCTCTCGTTATCACAATGTGCGCGTTGAATAAAGTTCGTCTTGGTGGGTTTTTCAGGTGTAGGAGCAAGTACCAGTTCAGTGCTTCGTCCCTTGACGTCGGACAGCCACCCGGCGCTGAGGAGACTCCTGACCTGTGATATGGACGCAGAAGCTGACTTCCCATTTGCACAAAAATCTCGTCCTGGCCACGTCCGACACACCCGTTGAAAGACGAAATTGGAAGAAAATTTTTTGTCTCGCAAAAAAAAAGACCTTTGACGCATTTTGCACTATTTTCGTTGAAAATGTGAAGGGGTAATTCTTCTTTGGTTACGGCTTGTCAGCAAAGGGAACAAAGTTACGCTTTTGTGGTGCTTCTTAGTGTTTTAACCAAATGTGCATTTGTACATTTCGATGCTAATTTATTCACCACGATTTAGTATTACAAGACCAAATTCAAAACACTGCACCGTGACGGAAATCTTCGTTCAAATTTTGAGAATGTCTTTTGAGTTATCGTGAACCTTGTCTTTTTCACTTGAAATTCAATAAAACTATTGATTGTTTGGAGAAAAATCTCAGAAACGTGTCTGACTTTGCGCGTAAATTCCGAGCGGGTCTCGACACAAAACTTGCGGGAACATCTCATCCCGAACACGTCTTGCGCGTCAACCACATCTCACGCGAGGTCGAACACATCAAATCCGCCGAGCGCCGCCGACAAAACGAACGACCCAGTCTGTTCTTACTCCATGTAGTGCTGTTCGACTCATCAACCCATGATGCAGCGCGATCGATCCGAAGAAACCCCAGAAACCCTTGTCATCGGCAGGTTGCTTGGGGACGATCCAGGTTGGCAAAAACGTGTTTGTTTCAAGCCAATCCATTATAATTCGGGTTGCCGGGAAGCGAAAATCGAACAGCACCAAAACGCAAACGGACACATCGGCAGAAGTTCGGTGCGAAAAAACAACGAGAGGCTCGCCGCACCAACGAACTTCAGCGAAAAAGTTTTGATTCGCAGCCTAAGGACAAGTTCATCGCTTGAAATGCAACATTACTCACAAAAAAAAAGTTGAGTTTGCAAGCTGGCTCACCTGTCTGGAGCAAATTGTACTCTCCAGGAAAATTGCTCCACGAGGCGAAACGGGGAGTAGATTCTGCATGTGGGCAGCATCGCAAGAACATTGAGTGGTGATCGTCTGTTTGCACGGTGATCTCTGCAGATGCTGCGTCGTTTAATCGCGAAACCTCGACACACAATTTTCCTATCTGAGCTTCAAAAACAAAATCAATGAAAAAACAAACGAAGCAGATGTTTTTGACTTTGAATATTGTGACAACATAGAAGTTTCGTTCGGATTTGCTGGAATGCTTCTCGTGAGTCAGAACACGAAACATTGCTACGAAAGACCAAACTTCTTCAGAATGCGGTGCCTGAGTTTGAATGAACTGAACGTTCACCGTACGCTTTTTCATTCAATCTCCGGCACAAATTGCACAGAGGAGCACACAGAATGTGTCTGGCTGCAGAATCTGCTTCAGACAAAAATCAATGGAAGCTGACGAGCTGAGCTCATCCGGGGTTTTCTCCCCGTTCTGACCCGCGCAACGTCGCGACAACCAGCGATCTCACTCCAAGAGCGAGCGGCGCGCACTTACGCCGCCACACCGCGCACTCTCCGGGGCAAACACACAGCACCAAACTCCATTCCAAGAACCGTCGGTCGTCCACAGACAAGACAAAGAACAAAATGGCTGGAAAATTTTCTGACGCGAAGCTGAGGGAGGCGTTCAAGCTGATTGACGCCGACGGAAGCGGAACGCTGTCGAACGCCGAGATGGGACGCGTCCTGGACTGCGTGGCGGAGAAGGAGGGGATCAAGCTGTCCAGCGCCGACAAGGAGCAGATCTGCACGGTGAGCGCCAAGTTCTTTTTCTCCTGGGCATTTTGTGGAGATTGTTTCAGGTGGAAAGTCTCGACTTGTGCATGTGTCGTTCATTGCTGTGCTCCAAGCACACTGTGATTTGCATTGAACCCACCGAGAAACTGGAGTCGAGCTCTGACTCGGGATCGCGAAAACGAACGGTACTTTGTGTTGTGCCTCCAGAAACGTCAATAGGAATCTGATGGAAAACTGGGTGGAGGCAGACAGTGATTGATTCGTGTCTGGAAACGTGCACGCAACCGCGCCGTGCACGTGGCATCTTCAGCGTTCTTCCTCGGACACACTGGTAGTGAACAACCACCGCGACATGGCTGTCATGCGTTCACATCACATGTCTGCCAAAACCGTCTTCCTTCATCGTGCAATGATTGTGCCAACTCATTGGGCCTTCACACTTCTCAGTCAACAATTTTGAGACAGAGCTCGCTGCCAAGGAAAACCCATTCAGATGCGTTTGAAGTCGATAGCGACTTGGCATTGATCGCAGCCTCGACTTGTTTTCACACTTGCGAAGGCGGAGGGCAGAACACGAAGCAGATGGGTTCAACACGTGAAAAAGTAATTCGCATCTGTTGTGTTGGAGGGTGGGACTCGGGTGGGTCTCCTTCCATCCACCTCCTGCCAAACTGCACAACAAGATGTCTGGAGAGCCCAAGATGAAATGATACCCTTCTGGAAAGATCACATCTTGAATGTAATGAAAGAATGACAGGAAGACATCCAGGTTGTAGAATGATGAAGCGGTTGGCCGCTGCCTGGTGAACGAACTGGGTCAGATGTGAAACGTGACTGTCTGCAGTCGATCCTTTCCGTTCAGTCTGAGGACCTGCTCTGTCTCTTGCTTGGTAAATTTTCAAGTGAAAAACTAACTGAATCTTGCAACCAGCTTCAGCAGTCTGGTTCCCACACGGTTTCATGCCAACGATTGAAGCATCACATCTGCAGAACAGCAGACCCTGAAGGAACTTTCGCAGCCTTTGAATGTTTTGAGCAACAACACGTCTCGTCTCTGATGCAGGAGGAGCCCAGCAGCTGCGTCCGACCACGTGAAAACTTGATACGAACGATGACGTTGCCTTATGCTTCTTCTTGCAGGGTCTCCTGAAAGCCCTCGACGCGAACAAGGACGGCAAAGTGACCTGTGATGAGTTTTGTGCCGCCTACAAAGCCTTGAAATAAAGCACCATCTGTCGTCGTCGTTTGCCAAATAGTAAAAACAGTGAGTATTTGATTGCCATGGATGAACCGCAAACTGAGTTCGACTGAACGTCAAGCAAAAACGCTGGAAGGGTGAGACATGCGACGAGATATCGTTACACGTAGTCAGTACCATAGAAGCTGTGCATCACTGCACGCACGGGCGTTGCGTGTTGAGAGAACAAACCAGGGCGACGATCCCAATGCTGGCGGTTCGGTACATGTCAATGTTCGATCGAGTGTCTGCGTCGACAAATACTCGTAGCGCACGATCGCTCTTGTGTTCTTCCGGTGATGAGCTGCAGGCTTTGCCGAGTCTCGAGCATTGGTATCATCCTCGTAAGCTGTGAGTTGAACACTTCGCACAAAAGGGGCTGTCCTCTGTTTTGGTATCCCCGAACAGAAGACAAAAAGTTGAACTGTAACAATCACTACGAATTTGATTTTGCTTTCACACATTCACCAGCAACGACAGAAAATATTGGTTTGCCTTTGCTCGAGTGAATGCGATCGTTCAATCAATTGAGTAGGACGGCAGCTGTGATCACGTTTTCCAATTTCATTTCAGATGCAGCTCCTGTGAATTCTGCGCCGCGCAGCGACTTCAGACGACCACCTGATGCTGAGGCGCGGCCGATTCATCCCGTGTTCTGTGTCTCTCGATCCTGATCAGCAAGCCGAAAGTGTGGTGTTGCAAAGATACGACGAAAATGAATGACTTTTGTGGCGGCTGCGTAAAAAAATTTTCTTGGGGGGGGGGGAGGGGCATACTTCTGGTGGATGCGTGAGGGGAGTGACTAGTTTTCGCAAAAGGTACCGACTCTTTGCTTGTGTGACTCGTACGATTCAACAGTGTGTTCCCGGTGTGGCTTGCAATTTCTTCAACAAGGCGCTCGTTTCAAACGTTGAGATCAAGTGACCTTGCAGGGTTTCAGATCAATAAAATATGCGCTGATGAAACTGTCCCATCTGCTTCCGTTTGTCTGTTCTTCGATGTTCGGGAAAATATGAACTTTGCAGTAAGTGCGTCAAAAATCTTGGATTTTGCCAGAGCAGCAAGAGTGAAATGCGACTGTGTGGACCTCGCTCAATGCATCGTCCTTTCCGAGATCTTTCACACGAAAGTCGCCCAGACGCGCGAGAAATTCGAAAGGTGCGCGAGAAATTCGAAAGGTGCATCGAACTTGCACACTGTGGTTATTTCTAGTCTCGAAGAGCCCGTCAGACAAAGTTATAGAAAAATGCATGAAACAGCTTGCACGGACTCTTACTCGTCCGAAGACCTCAGCCCAGACTGAGTTGTTTTCAGGGGTGATTTCAACGCTCACGGATCGCTCCAGTTCGGCCGGCCACATGGGTGATGTCTGCTTCCCACAAACCATGGCGCTGTTTGTGTACCTGCCAAAATATCACAGCAGCTCACCGATTTTACACCTACACTTTCAGTTGTGCTTTTTTACCGTGACCTATTTAACGGTACTCCATAACACACGGGTTTCACGCTTTGAATGAAGCTTGTGATACTTGAACCGATTCACAAGTGACACAACAAGTAAGTCCTGTTTCATTTCAACTTTTTGTTTTGAATATCTCAGCTGTGTTCCTGTGAAGATGTGTCGTATGCGAGCATGACACGCGTGCGGAAAGAACCGCACAACCCAGAAGGGAAAATGAGGCAGGAAATTCAAGCGATGCACAAGCACGAGCTTGGGTCTCGCCGAGCTAAGTTTGACAGTTCACGAAATTGTGATCATCACACCGGAAACCGGCGGTGCTGGTTTTGTACTCGGAAATATTGCTTCAAAATAGAGATAAAATTGTCACAGAATGAATTGTATACTGCATCGTGTTCCAAAACATGCCAGTTTTTGTGCAATCGCTTCACCAATGATGTGTCACAGCGACCAGTTTTTAATTGTCATGGACGCAATTGGTGGCTGCAATCATGTTGAGTCGTGCGGGTGGCTCTGCGGGCTGCCCGTCAATCATGTCAGGGTCCGCGGGCGATCCCCATGCGCGACAACAGAAGGTACCCACACAATCCTCGAGTTGCAACCACGTCAAATCACTCCGGACATCAATGCCTCGAGCCTGTCAGAAATCGGGTCAAGTTTCACCCGTGTGCAATGGGTGTGGTCTGTTCTGAGATGACACAGCGTTTCGAGGATCCACAGAGAAACCACTTTCTCAGGGTGTGAATGGGAACAGAAAAAGTCCAGGCACGGGGGTTCTGCTGTGGGCAGAGAATTTTGATGTGTGGAGCCCAAACTTTGTTCTGGCTGTGAGTCCGAAGCTGGCGTCTTCCACACCGTAAACGTGGCGTCGTCACCGAACCTCTTCAGGGTCCACCCAAGAGCTCCCTTTGTTCTTTGCGTCACGTGCGCGCGGGCACACACACACACACACACACACACGCACACAAACACACACATGCTTACATGACACGGTCACGTCTGCACAGAAACACGCACACACTCAGAGGACGTGAAACTGAAGAGTGGAATACACGAGTACAGTTGAAACACTCTTGCTTGCAATGACGTCCAAAGTTACGGTTGCACATGCAAGTCATAAGTCAAGCTCTTCAAAAGCGCCGGATCACTCACCCTGCCCGGAATGACCCAATTAACCAGCATGTCCCAGGGTGCAACAATTGTCATGAGATTGTCAACCACACCAACGTTTGCAGCCAACTATTTTCGCACAGTATTTTTTTCAAACAGATTCCCCTTCTTGTGTGTTTTTCAGCGATGGCGGCCATACCAGAATCACTGTTGAGAAGTACATTTGCGGAATTTGACAAAGACGGCAATGGATACCTGTCGGCAAAGGAACTGACACCGATGTTTGAAATGGTGGCTGCAAGACACGGTCTCAAATGCTCCAAGAAAGAAGTGAAAGAGATTTGTGAGGTAAATAGCTCCGTACATGTGCTTGAAAGCCCCTCGCTGTGTCACATGCTGGAATTCCTTGTTGAAAGCTGAAATTTGACTCCAACCCGTGAACCTGACCTGCAAAATACCAGGCGCATTGAGATGGTATTTTGGGGCCCATCCACCACGACAAAATTGAAATTCATGGACTTAAACGACAATTGAACCGTGAACTTCAGGCAAACTCACGCAGGCTTTTGTCCGGTTTGCTCGTTTCTGAGGGGGACGCGCGGTCTGACAGAGATGCCTGAATGGAATTCGAATTCGAACACATTGTGAGAGCGTGGTCAGATAAAGCAATTCACCCCTGATTGATTCGCCCTGGAGCAAATGCTTTCATTGACGAAAACAAGGTCAACTGACTTTTCCGACCCCACACATGCACACTCAGGTTGTGTGTGCGTGAACATGAGTGTGCGCATACGAGACACAAGAGGACCCGCAAAAACAAGTGCGTCCACAAGCAAAACGGGGGCTCACCCCCTCTGGAAGGAGAAAGTGTTTGGACAAAGTCAAAATTTGACCCAAACCGTGGACACGGGGTGCCGAGACGCGGGTTCTGCTCGGTCAAGTCCCAGGAGGCACGCCTGTGGTGGCCCAACACAAAGGAGAAACGAACGTCCAGAGATCCACTTCAACATGACTTCGCAGCGTTCCCAGGACAATTGTTCCCATGGCAGTTGTTCCCATGGCAACGGTTTGCTGGGACATTTTGGTGACTGGGGGCTTGACCAGGGCAGAGACAAAGACCAACTCTGCCGTTCATTGCAACAGGACGAGTCCAACAGACAAAGCCACCCTGCATATACGTAATCACATACATTGTCGAAGTGCAAGGCCTTGCTTTGTTGCTGGTCCACGGTTGCCCCTGACGACGTGTCTTTCCTCCCAGTGACCCTCACTTCGGTCAGTGCCATGCACGCTTCTCTTGTTCAGAACGGCACGTGATGGTTGCTCAGGGAATTCCACTTCTGACGACCGAATCACGTCAGCGTAGCAATGCGTCTTGGTCTCAAAAGTGGGAAACCCCTCATTTCTCACGGCAAGTTCTCGTATACAGCTTCGCCGTTGGCCAAAAAACCCCCCTAAAAATTCGGACGTGGCATCTCTGCCAGGATTTCCATGCATATCACGACGCATCGCATCCTGTCACGTTGTTGCCGGTGCAGGAGCGCACCTGGTTCTTTGCGCGTCGGGGGTGTGTGCCTGAGTCTTGGTGCGCATATACGAGTTTGACGCCCCCTTGGACATCGCACTCGCAGTTCCCCCAACGCACCGCTTCTGATTCACTTTGTTCTCTCCAGGAGGCACACAGGAAGCTGGACAAAGACAACGACGGCCATGTCACGGTTGAAGAGTTCATCAGCGTCATCCAGGACATGAAGCGAATCCCCATCGGACCGTGACCACGTCAGGTACCATGGAAACGCTTTTCCGTGTTTAGCAGAAAGCTGCTCCAGCGGATCCAGGATTGAGGTCAGAGGGCGAGAACCTGGGGGGCTCAAACTCCAACCTTGGCAAACTTTACCTGCGTAAGACTTTTGGGGGGTCAGGAGGGTCCAGGCCCCTTCCCTCTCCCCTGGCAGAACAAAACTTTGGTTTGATCCTCCTTGCTGCAGAAATGTGCAAAAGACAACAGGTCAAAAAGTTTCCGTGTTGCAGTTGTACATTGATCAGCTGTATTGTGGGTTTTTTTTTCCAGGGGGCGCAAGTGCCATGGATCGCTCGGAGAACGAATTGCATCGACACCACGTGCACATGCAGTTCACAGCGATTGAAACACCGCGAATCTGACTCGGCAAAGATTCGTGTCGCTGACTGCGTGCACGTGCAACAACTGAATTTTCATCATTGTCGGAAAACTCACAGCATTCAAAAGATTTTTTATTCCTCAGACGCAAGTTCTGCATTTGCTGCTGTTTTACACGAATTCGTTTCTTTGAGGGGATTTTTCACCTGACCCTTTGATTTCACGTTCGTGTTCACGTTGTTAGTTTTCACGTTGTTAGTGTTTTCATTCACGTTTGTGTGGGGTGGAGGGTCAGAGCGACTGTGATATGAACAGGACACACGTTTACGCGACCTTCGTCTCGAACACGCTGTCGCTTCAGACGAGTGTCTGTTCTCTGGTCCATAGTTGAACAGCGAATAAAGAACTTTCAAGCACTGAAAATAAATCAGTGACTCAGTTTGTCATCGTGATTTGGTTGCAATCCTGTCTGATGGAGTGGGTCGCATCGCACCGGAAAAATCCGCGTCATTTTTCTGGCATTTTTGAGACGAGTGGGTTGGTTCCTGCACTCGTTGCTGAAACGTTTGTCCCGTGTTGGTCTGACAGCAACAGACGTGCCTGTCGCACCGCTGGGGTCATTACGTCATTGACGGCAGCTTCATGATTTATGTGCTGCTGGAAGCTGTCGCTTTCGACTGAAGAGATTGGCAGAAAAATACTCATGGATGGGCGGCTGCTCCAAAACGCCAAATCACCATGTAGTGGAAAACAGTGACAGCCAAAAACACCAAATTGTCACTTTGCCAGCGATTACGCGATTTACGCCTGTTTCCTGAAAACTTTCCGACACCTCTGTGTTCGCGCGACCAATGAGCTCGCTGTTTTAGGACAGAGCCAGGCTGCAGCGCGCTGAATATGCAACGAGTCCCTGGCTGTGTATTGATGTGATGGCTTAAAAGGCGGCTGCTCACAGTCTCCAGCCACCATTTCTCGTCCAAGTTCACGTCCAGCTCGATCGAGTGTGAATCTCCCGGTGGTTTGACCAGACCGCACCACACACAGCAGCACCATGAGTCTCCAGGATGTTGATGATGATACGTGGAAGGCGGAGTTCGACAAGCGTGACGCTGACGGCAGCGGCTACCTCGACAAGAACGAGCTGGGTTCCGCCATCCGAGACTGCGTCAAGGACAAGGGCGTCCCGATCGAAGAAGACGTCCTGGAAGCTGCCATCGAGGTCAGTGTCAATTCGTGCACCAAAAGCATTTTTTCCAACGAGCGTGAACGGGGGTGGGGGTGCAGTACCTTGAACTCGTGCATAGGTGTTCACACATTCTGCCTTGAAACCAGCAAGAGTGGGCACGGAACTATCCACATGCAAAACCGAACTGTTCTGGATGCATGTTGTCTTATGTTTGTTGCGCTGCACACACTCGCAGACGTCTGTACGAAGGAGACAATGCACGGACAGATCACACACGTCAGTTTTTCTGTTTTACTGAGCACAGAAACGCGAAAACAACCCTTTCTGCAAAAACACTGGAGATCTCGGGCACCAGATCAATTGTGGTTCTCGCCTCGTCCTTTCTTGACAAATCTCTGGCCAAACACGCAACGATCCAAAGACCTCAGCAAAATCAGAAGTGCTCTCGCTTCAAAACAACGGGATTGTGTTGTTGGTTTCAGAACATCTTCAAAACTTTCGACGAGAGCTGCGGTGGCAAGGGCGACGGGCGAGTGTCGTTCGACGAGTTCCTCAAAATTATGAAGGGGTCATGAAGGTCAGAGTCTCTTACTCGTAGTTTGCAGAATTTTTGATTTGTCAGTCTTTTGCAACGAATTTCTCGCAACAACGCGACGTTGTCTGGAAAATGTGCAGTGTTTTTTTGCAACGATTGATTTCCACTGTTTACATATACAGCTGTTGCAGCAGCGAATAATCAATTTTCCATTCTTGTTTTCTTGCAGAATGTCAGCACGAGACGAACACAGCCTTGCATGCAACGTAACGTGTACAGTTGGACGAACGGCTGCCAAAGTGCTGTCTGCGTGTACATAGACTCATGAGATTCACCTCAACAAAAGACCCTCGTGTCTATAAAAGGACTTCCCCCACTTTGGACATTTGCATTTTTGTTATTTTTTTCATTTGGTTTGGAACCAAATTTGAGCAACTTGTTGCGAATTCAACGACGGAACCATTTTATGTGCATACTGAGTCGAAAGGATATATAAGGAGGTGCGGAAATTTTTCAGCAAATGTACATGTAGATCTGCAAGCATCAAGGGAGTTTCTTGCCAAACAAAGTTCTGTCCATACACGGTGGTTCTGTCTGCGGTGTGAGACTAAGGTTTCGCTGTTCATTCTACTTTATTCTGTTCTCACAGAGTGTTTCACAAAAGCACATGTATGACAAGTCAAGGTTGGCTGCGTCCAAAGAAACGGGAGAATTTTTCGAGCAATAGATGTCTACACTTTTTAGTGTTTAAATTTTCTGAAAAAGTTGGACCAAGACATTTTTGTGGGAAACATTTGAAATCTAAAAGTTGCAGAGACTTTCTCTCATTTTTGTTTTTTTACAAATGTTGACTTTCTTACAACAAATAAAACACTTTGTACCGAAGCACACGAACTTTTATCTTCTCCTTCGCGCGACTGAAGTCAGCAGTAAACTTGTGAGTATCGCGGGCCGAAAAACACGACCACTGAACCATTGTACTCGCATCAGGAAAACGGTGTCAATCGTTTAGTCGATGAAAGTGTCATGGTGCGAACAGAAATCAATGTGCTTCCGCGGAGTGAAAACGCGAAAAACCTGTTGCGATGACAGGGTTCTCACACTGCACAAAAATGGTTCCTGCGAAATCACACAATGACTTTTCGAGACCTTTGGTCGAGAAAGGAGTTGTGTGATTGAACAGGAACCTTTTTGTGGGGTGAGAACCTATTTCTACCATGATGCGAGCTCGTACGACATGTTCAGAGATCGCAGAGTGGTAGAATTGCGTTTGGCGTGCGACAAACAAATCTTCAAGCACGTGAAAAATTCCACACCCCAGTCCATCAGTCTGGGACAAAAAAGAAAAATCTTTCTCAACTGACAGCGCCATAACGACACAAAACATGAATTTTAAAGACGCACCTGTGCATAAATCAGTTTGAGAATGGCGCGTCTTTTGGGCCACAACTTTTTGCGAGCTCGCAGCCTCTTTTTCTGTTTGCCAAGTGAGTCAACAGCACGCACACCTAGAAAAAGTTGTCACAAGCACTTGAATGGAAATTTCCACGGCTTGGGGCCAAAAACCCGCCACATTCGAATCGCACAACTCACAGCCTCTCGCGCAAGTCGCAGCCACTGTGCGACTGTGCGATACGACTCAACAGGCATGCGGAGCCACGCTACAGTTTCTGATTGCCGAATCTTTGCACATGAATATTTAGCACGCACCTTTTTGGTCTAGGAAATACCGGGCAACCAACGTGTGTGTCTTCCCTACGCACACAACAACATTTGTTTCACAATCGATTTTTCCACCACCAAAAGTTGGCAAAAATCTATTCGCGCTCAACCAGAACAGTCCGCCATCAGACACTGTCTCGACAAGATCATTCTTGACACCTCTCTCGTTTTCTCGTTCACAACGAACAAACGTCAACGTTGGGCAAAATGTCGTCTTACAGCGACAAGCAGATTCAGGAAATGTTCGACATGTATGACAAAGACAAGTCTGGAGAGATCAAGGCTTGTGAGCTGAAAACGCTCTTTGAGGAACTCGGCTGTGAGGCTTCCACCGCGGCGATGAAGGCAGAGGTACGATCACACACGCACACACACACACACACACACACACACACACACACACACACACACACACACCGCACACCGGGGGCTGGTGTGGTTGGTTCGAACAATCAACTTTAATTCTATGTCCACAATGCTGCGAAACTTGCCCAAAAATCTGTGTGCTGCATAAAATCTGCCAGTGTCTGGGTGTCTCTTGATTTTGTGCCAAAAGCAACGATTGCAATTACTGGGTGACTTATCGCTGAATGAGGGCTCTGTACAATTGAAATGAGATACAATCCTGCCTAATTTACAGCCCGAAATAACACACAGTGACCAAAAGAGCAAATTGCAAAGTTCCACTGCGAAACTTGGCTCAAGCGAAGAACCAACAAATCTCACAGATTTGTGGCAAAACCCACTTTTCTCTGTTTTCTGGTTCTTTTTCAAGTGAGAGCGAAGAAAACCTGTGGATTTTTTGCTCTCTTTTGCAGAGAGTCATGTTGAAGTGCAACAAGAACAACGACGACAAAATCTCCCTGGAAGAGTTCAGAGAAGCCATGCAGAAAGGCGACGACTAGTTCTGCGCAAGGCGCTGTTCTTTTGGTAATTATTCTCAGGCACAAACAACCAGTTTGGCTTCAATTAGTTAGATCTCACAATTTCACGCAGTTGCTTTGCAAAATTGATTCAACTAATTGTTGTTTGTTTACTTGCAGTTTGTTGACGTTGTGGGTGCACGTGTACTCTGGAGCTGTTGTGGTGCGACTTCCCCTCTGCCAAGACATGACAAGCATCCGACGCACTTTCCTACGCGCAGAAATGAAGACTTCGGACTTGTTCCACTGCCAGGATCTTTCTCTGCTTCCAGTGCAAAACAAATTTTTCCGAATTTTCAGTGCAGACCAAAAAGTTTTCTGGTGAACACAGTTTGTGTGATTCGTAAATGTTGGTGCGACGATCTCTTCGCGTTTGTCTCAGAATAAATTTCTGACGAACGAAACAAGTTTTTTTGGTGTGTAGCATTTGAGACGTGCATACACGCACAAACAACAGATGATCAGAATGAAGACAGACACACGCACACCAAACACGCACACACATGAAAGCGACTTTATGTTGTGGCCGCGAAGCAGTTTTTGAAGGACGTGCACGATCGAAGTCTTTGGTTCATGCCAAGCAACGCAGCACACAAACGACCAGCATTTTGGGCATCAGAATGTTGCGGTCTTTACAGACAGGTTCTGTGTCGGCTCCTACGGAAGCTTCATGATGGGCAGCAATGCAGCGAGCTGACTCACACACTGTTCGGTACAGACACTGCATGGGCGTAAATAACAGCATCATTTCCCACATCCTGTCTGACCTGTGCCACGGCGCATTGTGAGACCCAGCGAGGACACTCCAACTGAGTGGTTGTCGTCGCTGGCGTTGCAACCGCATTCCTATGCGGTGTGCTCAGTCAGACCAAAACAAGCCGAACCACCCTCGCTTTTTTGTGTGGACTTCTTAGCTCGTGAGGTGTGACGGCTCAAAAGGCGCATGCACGTGCTGTGAATACATTCCTCAGACACAACACACGTTGACCGTCCTGTTTGTAGCTGAGAAACCTACGTCCACCATGCCTTTCGACGAACAGCAACTGCGGGAATTCTTCCAGCAGATGGATCAAGTGGACGACAACAAAGTGACGGAGGAGGAGATGAAGAAAACGCTGACGAACCAAATGGGATACGACGCCGCAGAGGCCGACGAGATTATCGATGTCAGTTCCTTTCTGTTGACAAGAACCTTTCAGCGAGTTTGTTCAGGAAGACACACACCTGTTTCAAAAACACGCCTTTCTGTTCATGACGGCAAAACTGCGATTTGTAAAGCAAAATCTTGGTGGAATGTCACAAAAACTGACACTGTGCCAAAACGATTCCAATTGCAGCAAGTTTTCGCAGCGTGCGACTGTGACGAAAATCGGGTTCTGACGGAGCAGGAGTTTGTCGACGGCATGATGAAGTTCGCTCCATAGGTAGGTCGGGGAGCGGTCCGAATCTGTCGGGTGTGAGTTGCAAGTTCCGTCTTTTTTTCTGGAATTTCTGTGACGTGAAACGTAATCTCTGTCGCTTAATTCGTGTGAACAAGATTTTTCTTTTGTGTTTTGTGCTGGTTGGACAATTTTGTCCGTCCCACGCACGGCAACGCAAGATCCGTGAAGAGGGCGGGAGTTTTGGATTCTCTTGAACATTTGCTGAATTGGCACTGATCGCAGTCACTCTGTTGTTTTCCTGCAGATACCCGATTGTGATCTGCCACCCCTGCATTAGCTTGTTGTGATCTGCCTAGGAAATGAAACAGATGTCGGAGGAATTCACACAGACACTGCCAAACAACTTGAAAAACTTCTGCTGCAAATCCAATTTTGGCCGAAAGCACAAATATAAGAACAGAAAAAGTTGTATTTTTCACACAAATGCATGGGAGAATGTGATTGACTTTGTGATTCTTGGTGCTAATTTGTGTGCCTTCAAATTGAAAAAGCATTACCTCATTGAAATGGAAATTTGTAAGGGGGGAGCTCTGCGGTGGGCATGTGCATCGGTCAGCCACTCCCACGAAATTTTCCATGCAAGGTAGGTGGGCCTCGTCCATGCATGTCACCGAACCATAAAGTATCTCTCGCGTCGGCCTGTCAAATCGGGTTTGCTTGTTGCATAACACAAAATGTTTCAATGTTTGGTAACAATAGGCGATGGGAACAGATGTGGTCGCCAGGAGACAAACTCCATTACCACAGGTCGCCCAGAGCCAGACGTCATGCACACTTTTTGTGCTGGTTCTACCATCATGTTCCTCAGCAATTTGTCTGTCCCCCCTGGCAGTTCAACACGGACAACTTACGATAAATAGACAACCATAAATATGGAAAGTTGTCCTAACCCAGATGCATAACGCTATACGGAGTATGCGAGTGTTTCTTGACACAAAATAAACAGAACTAAATGGAATCATCGCTTTCTTTTGAAATCACTGCTATCTGTTGAAAATATCTGCACACCGCAAGAGGTCAAACTTTGGAAAAGATGCACCAGCACCACGCAGTTCCTGAGAAAATACCACTTTCAGCGTGGCACATGCGTCTGAGTGCAGAATCCACGAGCTTGTGTACATGGAGCAGCGAAAGTATTCCGAGTTCGAGCGCACGCCCTTGGCAAACAAAACGATACTCCCGTTGAATCCAGGCGGGACATGTCATATTTCCTGCATTGCTCAAAATTCCGCGTGGAACCCACCGTGACACAGCGCGAGATATCAAGAAAAACGTCGCCCGAGCCCAAATAAACATAAAACCCACGTCCTTGGTTGTCGTTTGCTCAAAACAATTTCCTTTGTGCCGCGCATTCAGAGAGCGAAAGCGGACGGGAAAACCGTAACTTTGATGTCTTGAGGAGGTACCTGCTGCCATTGTCACTGGTCACAGAAACCAAACATTCCTGAGGAAAATATCTCAATCGTGCGAAAGTGCATTCCGAGAGATAACGACAAGTGGGTCAAGACGATATCAGCGTTTTTGAAGTCATATCACACCAAGTATCACGCGCGTTGTCTTCTTGACAAAATTTTGAGGAAATTTTCTTCGCACTGGGCGGATTCCTTCATCGGACGAGATGCCGGGTAAATACACGGAGGAGCAGCTGCGCGACCACTTCGACTGCTACGACCTGAACCAGAACGGGGAGATCAGCTGGAGCGAGCTGCTCAAGGCCATCAAGCGATGCTCCGGCTACGGCGACGAGGAGGTCGAGATCATGGCCAAGGTCAGTCAGTATGCGCCAAGGTCAGTCAGGCCAAGGTCAGTCAGTGTGGGCCAAGGTCAGTCAGTGTGAGCCAAGGTTAGTGAGAGTGCGCCCAATAGTTTTGAACCAGTCTCTTCTCTCCCTGTTGGACACAGTTGGTCGTGCAGGCCTGCGCGCACACAGCCACATTTTACACGCACGTGCACATTTCGCTTGGAAACTAACCAAAACTCATTCAACTGCCCCGTCTCTGTTTTTGTGGGAAGGGAAGTTCACTCGAAATTGAACACAGGGGTCAGACAGGGTGTCCGGTCTCCGGGTGTCCATGGTGTCTGGCACTCACCCAGGTGGTTCAGCTCGGGGTCTCAGACATTGCATCCAGACCGTCTTGACCTCAGCCTGACCACGTTGCTCAGATTTTTTCCAGAACCAATTTACATGTTTTGTGCCAAGGCATTATTCTGGAACAAAAGGTGTTACTCAACTGGAGAGGTCAGGCATAGGGGTCCGGAGGAGAAAAACAAACTGCGCAGATCCAGACTCACCGTCTTAAGTGACCGAGCTATGTGTTTCACGGACTCCAAACTGTCGTCCAGAACCATGACTGGTCCCACCGAGGAAATATGTACGTACTCCCTCCCGGTGAGCCGCCTGTCTGCCTCGCACCGAACCAGACGGGGAAGTTTGTTTTCACAACAAACTTTTTCAAACTTCCTGCTGTCAGCGGCGACGGTGGCGGTAACGTCCCCAGTGATGATATGTGGGCAAAGCTTCCTGGATCACATTCCTGCGCAGATTCACTGTGGACCCTGCTGCGCCCGGGCGTGCTCTGCCTTCCACTACCTTCATTTTTGCGCAAAACACCAAACAATGCAAAAGCGATGAACAGTACAGATCAATGCGTCTGAATATTTGTATTCCAGGTCCAAATACACACCAGCGCGAGCTCGAACATACGTGTGTTGGTTGCTTTGAACACACACAACCTGCCGAGTCTCACCCGCCAACGAATCAACAAAACGAAACTCTGAAGTTTTGTCCGTTTTTCTTTCCAGAAAATCCTCCTCAAATGTGACAAGAACGAGGACTCCAAAATCACCTTTGATGAGTTCAAGGATGGAATGTCAGACATCAAGTGAAGAACAAAAGCCAAGAAGTCTCAAAGTCAAAGCGAACAGACCATGCAGGAAACCAGGAGGTTGAAGGCCGTTTGCATCACGAACACGAAAGTGCATGTTTCCCTGACGTTTGAGGGATGACGTGACATTGGACAGCGAAATTTTTGTTTGACTCCCATGGTGCACCAAACCATCAACGTGTGTGTGGTGCCTCCAACAGATCCCGGGAGAGAGGGAACGCAAACATCAATCTTGAAATTGTCACATTGTTTGTGCCTGTGGTGCAAAGTTGGGGGCGGGGATGGGGTTATTTTTCACGGTTTTCGGGGGGGGGGGGCATGACGCGTGCTCCCTGGATCCGCTGGAGGGCACGATGCCGGATTGACTGATTGCTTCCGTCTGCTGCTATGCACAGGCATGCAAGACCATTATGCAAATTAGAATTCCTTTGTAGAAAAGTGTTCGATCATAGTTGATATTCATATTTGAACAAAGAATCTGTGAAACCTTGACTGACAAAGAATTAGCTTTTCAACACACATTTACTTCGGTCGATTATGCAGAGCGCGATTGTGCACACAAGCATCGATCGTGAATTTTCTCCACGAAATAAACAAGTCTTTAGGTGGTACAGCTGCTGTCTGGTTCAGATTTTGATGAAGTTTCACACAAATTGTCGGGCATGTTTATGCGCAGGTGAATCGGTGAACCAGAGAATTATTGTCACAGAAATTGTTGTCGCATGAATATGTTTTCTCGCGGGGCTCAACGCAAACTTTACTTCACCCCAAATTGTGGAATGAGCTCGAAGTTTTGAAACAAACATCAAGGCCAAAACAACGAAAAGATTAGCTTCTCACAACAAGCCCCGATCAACACTGCAAAACAGTTGCAGGTGCCACATGCACTCATCCAACACCCATTGCCGTGAAAACACTCACGAGAAGAATTGTTTTCGCAGACCAAACTCTGGAGTGATATGTCTGACACAACTAAAACTGCATGTTGGGAAGTTTTTGTCAAAAGATATCTTGATTGAAATACTTGCTCCCGTGCGCACACAAACAAATCACCCTGCAACATATTTAGATCCATAAGGCATACAGCCTGGCAATGTGAAGCTGTTTTGCAACGCAAAACTTGAGTACGCTTCGAGTTTTTGACTTTGGTCACAGTAAAAATCGTTTGTCCCGGCAGACACGAGCACAAACATTGCATTCGTCTTGCCCCAAAATCCTCCTGTCAGCAGCTGCAGTTTAGCGCGGTGCAGTTTCACCATCATAAGCCCCCTGCAACGCTCAACACAAAGCCATTCGCTTCTGCAGCCGCGTCCGCCAAACATCCCGTCTGACTCGTGAAACTCGTGACCGCCACGAAACAGTCCACGCTTCCACCATGTCTTACACCAAGGAACAGCTCGTGGAGATCTTCAACAAATTTGACATCAACAAGGACGGAACAGCGACCCAGAACGAGATCGTCCAGGCTCTGCAGAACGAACTCGGGTGGCCGCGCGAAAAGGCCGTGGATTCTCTGCACGTAAGTATGACAAAAATCACTGTTTGTTTCTCATCCCACCCAAAACTGCGTTGATAAGTTGGCGGGGGCGTTGCCAGATATCCACCCATTGCTGTCTGGGAGTCTAGCATGATAGTCCAACGAAGATCTTTTGCCTGGTGAGGACGTGTCGGTTTTTGCAACGCGATGACGAAAACAAGTTGAGTGAATTTCTGACACAGAAAAATGTCAAAAATTGATAAAAGTGGCGTGCAAACTGCACAAAGTCAATGGCGGTTATTGATCTTTCGGACAACAACAATTCAGACTCGCACAAAGTGAAAACATCAGGAAGAATCTATTCCTGACACAACCTTGCACAAAAGCAAAAGCAACCTTTGGAAAACATAGACACTGACATGTTACCGTCTGGAACAGGGTCCATGCTAAACAGCTTCTCAAATGCTAACAACTTTTTCTGACTCCGCGCCTCTGAAAAATGTTGTGACTTTGCAAGATACGATGCAGTGTTTGTCCGACAAACCGAATCGTAACGGAGAGGGTGTGTTGCGCGCAGGGTCTGCAGAGAAATTGCTCATTATCACCCAATTATTTTCTACTTCATCAGCAGGGTAGCTGCCTCAAATGTTGCGCCAAATCACTGTGTGTTCGAGCACCTAGCGAGTCAGTTCAATCTGAGTCCAATCATCTTTCATCAAATTCCAATCAAACGTTTCGAGCTGTGCACAGTTGGATTTCTCTTTGCTCCAATGCAGTCAAAATTAAAGTTGAAGGAATCAGGAATCATCCTGACCGTGCAATCACAAGATGTTTGGGTGCAGGATCGTGGAAACTGCGTGGGTTGAGCCCCCAACTGAGATGTTCAATCCAGACAGCAACTCATCCCGGCACGCAGACACAACCACGTGACCAGCAGCCGCGTCCGTCCGTACTCACTCCAGACGGGCACCTGTCACGCGCGATAAATCACTGCTGGGACGTGCTGTTTGAAGAACATTTCACACCTTGTTTCACTTCATGGCAGAGGGGAAACCACACGACGACCCTGATTGCTTTTGCAGAAGTTCTTGACGGTGCAGAACCTCGACCCCAACGATGATGGCCGAGTGACGTTCAAGGAGTTTTGCGACGCGCTGCTCGCCGCCAAAGACTGAGCAGATGTGAACCACGCTGTTCGGCACTTGTACACAAGGTGAGAAGTTCAAAATGCTTCGTGAGAGGAATTCTCCCTTTGTCAGAACTGGCAGCGATTGTCCATCCACCCTTGACACAACAGAAGCGAAGCGGGAACCCCTGGGCTCAAAACTCACCCATTCGCATCCTTCGCGCGCGAAGCAAAAACGCCAGAAGCACGAAACGTGGTCGCACACAGTCCCACAACTCGTCAGGTTCAAGTCGGCAGTGAAGCCAAAACAAAGAGCCAAACACATCGACATTCCGGAGGGCAGCCACAGGCTCAGGCGGTGAAGTAGCGATCCGTTCAGGCAAACAACTTTTGTTTGCAGATTTCAACAGATGGACTCACTCATCGGCAGACGCATCCGCGGCCACGACACTCCATCCCACCAGACACTTGAGACATCAAAACATTTCGTCATTGAGCCCACAAAGGACCTTTGATTGTCGATGTGGAGAACAAGAAATTCGTTGGCAGGCAGCATTATTCTACTCTTCAGCACGTAGAACTTCGTTTGTGAAAAACATCGTCCTTCTGGTGCGATCTGGGTGCGAACGGAAATGGTGTACAATTTACAAAATTGTTTTCTTGCCATAAATTTTGCTTCAAATCTCAACTTGCTCTTCTTGTCATCTTAAACGTGTCGACCATGTAAAAAATTGTCGTTGCAAAAACAAGATGCATTTCCTGACAACACATTTGAGTTCGTCTTTTTGCACAAAACAGACAAAAGAGAAACACGCCAAGCCAAGCGAAGCTCCTTCGAGTTTCGTCAATAACACGCGTAGAAATTCTTCAGATAGATTTGTTTTATACCTTTCCAAAGGAATGATAAATGGTTTGTCTTTCTCAAAATTGGGATTTGAAATGCGCGAAGACCCGAAGTTTCGGGTGCGCTGTGCGCCCGTGACACTAAGGGGGGGGGGGGACCATTTCTCGAAGGGAACAAGGAGCTGCAAACTCATCCTCACCATTGAGGCGGAACTTCCGTGTTCACTCCTCCCGAAACAGCTTCAACAGACGACAATGATGCCAAAGTGTTGGGTTGGAAAGTTTGACCACCTCATGCCATCAGACATTGAGTTCGTCTTTTTGCGTGAGCGTCCTTTGAGAGTGAGTCTGTGCGAGGCTCTGTCGTAATGTATTCTGGACCTTTATTACCCTCTTGGGCATGCTCTTGCTGTCGAGAATCCTGCTCGTCAACTTTCTGCCCGGAGAAGTGACGAGTGCCAAGAATTGCTCTCAAGATTCCTGTTGACTTGCATGTGTGAAGAAACTTTGTGCTTTTGCATCGCCCTTGCGGTTGCGCGTCTTCATCGCGTCTGCGTTCTTGTCACTCCAACAGATACCAGAATATTGGTGCAAGAAAAGTTGAAACTGGCTGGCCTGTGAAATGTCTGTCAAGGCTGTACAGGTTGGACCCAGAAGCCTTTTGGATCCACTTGTTGTTTTTCCGATATCTAAGGACAAACCGCCAACTGAACACAGGTGGGACATTTTCATTCGCGCGAATGGTCCGAGCTCACATGTCCAGTTTCTCGTCACAAGTCGCTGCCAGATCGTTTCATCCCTTCGGCCTCGAGGTATACACGCGTTGTTCGCACTGCGTGAGTATCTGCCCTGGGTGGCTGTCTGTCGCCCACCATACGCGGTGCGATCTCTCGCTAAATACGCTCAGAGCTCAGATGCTGCCACATTCGGTTGTTAGTCAGCAGCTACGCAAAGTTTACTCAGCCGAGTTTCCATTCAAAATGAGCGGCAAGGTTTCCAAAGCGACTCTGAAGGAGATCTACGAGCGGATGGACAAGAATCACGACGGCACGGTGGACTACCACGAGCTGAAGCTCATGATCATGGAGGCTATGTGCTGCTCCGACGACAAGGCCGACAGCATTCTGCACGTACGTGTCCACTCCCTTGACTTTTTCTGCTCACGCAATCAGCCAGAAAGGAAATTCTCCCAAACATCACGCAAGCGAGTCACACACAGAAAACGGCTTCGAAGGAATACATTCAGCCCAGAAAAAAACAACTCAAACTCAACTTTTCTTGCAGACGATACTGACCACACAGAAGCTGGACAAAGACGGAGACAAGCGAATTACGTTTGCGGAGTTTTTGGAAGCGTACGGAAATGCAAACGTGCGTGAGTTTACGCTGTACCAATTTGATAACCTTGCCAAATACCGAGACAAATTCAAGGTCTCTCAGACCGAAATTTTGAAAAACTGCACACATGATTTGTTCGCCTTTGTTTTCTGTCAACTGCACCCCTATCTATGTTATCTTGCAGTTTTGAGAAGGACAGACATCTCAACAGCAGCCCAAGCAGTCTGCAGCTTTTCGGGACGAGACACCAAAAATAGGAAGACACCTCACCTCACATCTCATTAGAACAATCCACACACGACCTGACCCTGTACAAACGCGTGTGAAAATGTTCCTGCGTCCGAATTTTGATCACACGAGGCCAGAACACTATGTAACGGGTCGGACGCGATTCCTCCGGAAGGACTGCCCAAGGAAGGTCCGAACTCGTTGCGACGCACTAACAAATACGGCTGCTTGTTTTTCAAAAGTGTGTCAATTGATTTGGGAACATCTGGTGCACGTGGAGGACCAACTCACTCGAACTGGAAGCTTTGGTACACATTTCAGTTTTCAGGGATGTCAAAATCTGGATACGTGAGCGTTTGGTGTTGCAGTACAGACACTCGTAGAGTTTCCCTCGTAAATTTAGGTGGACACGCTGACGCCTCTTGCATCCGAAACCAAAGGACAACAAAGCCTCTGAAACAAAATCAAAATTGACAACTGCAATGTGGCACTTGTCAGGTATTTTCTCAAACACGCAATGCGGAGAAACTTGTTTGAATTTCCCGAAGTTTTGCACCACAAAGATTGTTCCATTTGCACAGCAACACTCAATGACGAGTGGAGAGAAGTTGCATTCAAGAACACATCGGTGGCAAATTCTTTTCAACCTTTTTTCCATGAAAATAAAAATTTATGAAAACCTATTGCACGTTGTTTTCAATCAACCTCGCTCACATGCATTGCGCACTCCGAAAACTTCGGTGCAAGGAAAGGTTGTCGACCATCTTTGAAACTGGTGTTGGCACATCCCAGTTCAATCCACTTTCTCTGCGCTCGGTATACAAAGTTTCGCAGGAAGCGTCACAGACAAGGCGTCGCTCAGGGTGTGTGCCAAATGCTTTTGAGGAAGCCCAAGCGTTTTGATTCACAGTCAGTTGCTTGGTGCTGACTGCCCACGCCAATCTCCCCAAAAAGACAAAAGTAAAGCAGAGTCACTGAAAGGCACAAAAAGCACCAAAAGGAACTTTCCTGTCACTGGTGGACCCAGGTGTCTCTCTGCCCATGCACCGAGTGCGCTGTCAACGTTGGTCGCACTCAATCTCCACACCTCGACGCTGCATTCTGGTTCACTCTGCCAAAATCAACGAAAATGGATTTTTCTCTCAGGATTGTTTTCTCCCACTTTGCGTGTAAAATTTGTGAGTTGGGGCCCACAGGTCAAGATCCACACTTGTGGTTTTCCGTCACATCAAAAATGGTGTTGTCATCCACCCAGTTCTTGACCGAACAGCGTTGTGCGCCGCGTCTGCTGTGGCCGCCTGTGGTTTGGTCTCTCACATCTGGCTGAGGAGATGTGGCTTCAATGGGGAGTTCTCCACTGGCCACCATCCTCTTTTCCCGCTGCCAATCAGGCCCCAGGAATTGTCCAAGGGGGAAGGGGGGGTCAGATCACAGGGAGATTCACAAGCGAGAACACTCAGACAATGCAGGAGACAGGAGAATACACGCCTCCCCCAGGGATGCTCATTTTTAAATGATCACTCATCCAGATGACAGCGTTACATATGCAGTGGGGTCTAAAGAAATTCTTTCCTCACACCAAATCAGGATCATCTTCAGTGCCAGACTTGCAACGTGTCCGACGATCTCAATTTCACAAAGCCGCTCACGGGGAGTTTTGCCATATTCTTCGCTGAAAAACTGCATTTTCAGCTGTTTCATATCTGCGTGATTATCGAGTTCAAAGCTTCAGCACATTTGTCTGGGAAAAAATGGTGTGAGAGGAAAAGCACTCCATTGATTGCTGCTTTTCAGCGCTCTGTGCAGCTTCATGCACAAACACTCGCTTTTAGTTGTGGTGACAGGCGCCTTCTTGATGTAGAATACCGACACGTGCCATGGTTTTACGTTTGTGCTGAGGGCTGTGGAGGTCACCACTCAACAGGACGCAGCTGCAGGTAAGAGTGACAACCATAGATTGAAAACTGTTCGACAATCCATCAACAACACGCGTGCGGCGGTGGTCTCGCTGTTCATGGTCATGAGAACGACTCAGGACGATCAATCCCTGTGAACCAGGGATGAATAATGGATAAAATATGGACGTCCAGACACTGCAGACATCATTGTATTCAATTACTCTTCTGCAATCTGGTCGTTTTATAAGCTGAATGAGCTGTATCGATTCTTTGTAGTTGTGGAAAAACTTATCAGGGGTGGTGCTTCAAGGTCAGGGAGGTAGGAAAGAGGCAAAATTGAGATCAGGGAACTGAGTTTAGGTCAACTGGCTCCCAGACACCATGCACAAAATATATCCGCAGACAATTGTCCAGCTCAGCTCTCAGAGAGTTCCAGACCTTCCGAGTTTGCGGTTCGGACGACACGGGCGATGTGCAAGGCTCTCTGCAACTTGTCCAAAAATGGTTGAATCCAAAATATCAACTCGCACACGACTTCCCGTGTCACTTTTTGAACAAACATATCAGACACAGAGGTTTTTCTTGGTGTCGACGCAGCTGCACTTGTCTCTCAATGTGAGCGAAACAGCCTCACATGCTGCAGTTGCAGAAATGGCCTGGCAGATCTCCGCACTCATACTCGTATATCACATGTTTGGTCACGACATGTTGCGTCTCAATTCCTTTTCTTTTCCAGTGTGTACATTGGAGACGAATGACTCGGGAGGTTTTTTGCTCACTGAAGTGAAGCACATTGCATGCATGGGAATTAGGACTGTGTTCCATAATACAATGTACACAAAAGCATATCTGAAAGGCAGTCGGCCCAAAAGTAGGCCGTAAACCTTGTACATTTCTTCAAGAGGCAAGAAGAAACTTTGCTTTGACTAGGTTCCAATCAATTTCACTTCGATCCTGCAGAACCAAGGCAGGTCATTTGGGACGTCTCACAAAAGGAAAGGAAAACCAGACCTCTTTGACTGGAGTCAGCGAATGCTACGACCACGCAGACGGAAACAAGAGTGACGTGCGTTTGATATCTTGAAGCACTCGTGAGGAAGTGAACATTGACCGTTGTTCCCCGCCTCCTGAACCGAAATCTAGATGTTCCGTATCAAGTCCCATTTGTACGACGATCCCAAGACGACCATAACGATGGCGAAAAAGAAGCTCGATCGGGCCAAAGTCGACGCCCTATTCGACAAACACGACTACAACAAAGATGGAACGATAGACTACATAGAGATCAAGCCAATGTTGAAAGAGCTGGGATATTCAGAAGCTGCAATAGAAGGATGCAACTTGAATGTGGTGAGTGCAACAATTCGCTCGATCATGCATAGAGACCCGGAGTCTGCTGAATGTAAGAACGCGCCTTATCATAGGAAATATGCTGGTTCAATTGTGTCAAATGTACGGACCAAATTGTTCCTATCAGATTACGTTCTGAACACGACGACATGTTGGGAAACGGCAGTGGCACCGCGCGCACTTACCGTACTCAGTCTTGTACCGCACACACTCGGGTCCATGGTGAGACCTGCCGTGCTCAATCGTGTACAAATCGCACTTGTTGCACGCACCTTTTTGCCCCAAGATATTCAAAGTTTGTGTGTGTCTTCTTCGTGGGTAAACGAGACCTCGTAGTTCCAGAAAACAGAAGCTAATGTTGATGTGTGTGTCTGACACTTTGCGACTCTGTACCGTATATTGCCCCGAACTCGAAGCTCAGGGTATTTGGTACTGTAAGTTATCTGTACAACACGCACCTTTTTAGCCCAAAATTCAACATCAGACAAGCGGTGCGTCTTATTCTCGGGAAGCAATTTACTGTGGATCTATACAACAAAGAACCTTGGTTCCAGAAAAATAGAGTCTGGTACAAGGGCATCATGCACACATCAAGTCAAAATGTTCCTCTTGTCTCAGAATTTCGTTGCTCTTGGAGACAAAGACGGCGACCAGAAGCTCAACAAGGACGAATTCTGGAACCTCCTGCTCACCCTCACACACGCCAAGGACAAGGTAAATGCGAGCAGCAAAAGCTGCATGTGGAATGATTCTGCGAGAACATTTTGCAGCACATCCAGACTGGGACCTGCACAAAATGAACATTAGCAATCTGACAGTTTTTCCTTGTCTTGGAAATAAGATCAGCACGACAATCCATTTGCTGACTTGGTCCCGACCATACAGAAAATGAAATTTGCTCACGACTGCGCCGGACGTCGTGTCACGATTTCGGCCTGAAAGTTGGATTCTTTCGTTTCAGAAAAGGTAAAGCTGCAGCTGGCCCCAGGCGAACTCAGAAGACGTTCAGAGTTTCAAGATCTCCTCAGCTGGTTTTTGCTTGGCCAAGGACACTGCTGATTTGAGTTGGAAACAGATGCCAATGCAGACCTGTGCTTCTCATCATCTTAGATCTATTCAACAAGTCAAGTTTACATGCAAAATAGAGGGAGTGGTTGTGAGTAAGAGAGTGACAGTGAGCGAGAGGGAGCAAGGGAGAAAGAATGAGTTTGAGACAGATGAGAGAGAGAGAGGGGAGGAAGGTAGAGAGAGCAGACGTGCAGAGAGACACACACAGAGACAAGACCCTTATCCCCTGAGACTCCAAGCGGCAGACACGGCTGCTCTTGCTCGGAAGACTTGCACACCTGAGCACAACGCGGTTCTGCGCCTTGGCGACCTGAAGCTTTCGTTCTTGGGAACATTACGTATGATGCAAACACAAATTTACAAAATGGACCTGCTACCACTGATTGTGAACATTCAAGGAATGCTTGTGAAGATTGTTCTCCTTCGAACAAAGATTCATTTCATATTGAGACGAACGTCTTTTTTTGTTTCTGGTCGAGAACACTGCGGAACCGAAGTGTCACTGCCAGGGTGCATGCTTGTGGGTGCGCCCGAGCACGTACGAGTACACATGTGCACTCTCAACGCTCCAGAAACACCCGAAAAATTTTGCAATTTCTGGATTCCGTGTTCATACAAAGGCTGAGATTTATTCATGGCTACTCACACAACATTCCATACCAATTGCAGAACAAGACAAGTTCTCTCTGACCCCCTGAAGAGTTCTCGATCCAGGTGACTTTCAAAACGGTTTTGAACACAATGTGCCCAATCAAAACAGCTTTGTCAAAGATGTATCGTGCTTGTCTCACAACTGATGACGAATAAACAAAAAAACATGACATCCTGCAGTTAGTTTATCGTTTGCCGTCCCTTCTGTCAAACAAACGCACGGAGGACAAACGTGGTGATCAGAAAGCGCGTCAGGCACGGGAGTGTTGGTGTGACGCCATCCGGGAGAAAAGACGGTCGTCACATCCATTCCAAAGCACGAGCTCACGCCTTTCAGGACACGGATCACTCCACCTGATCCAGGGGGAGACCCCGTGGCCCGACCCCAAATTTTTTGTAATTTTCAGAAGGTGTACAAGATTATTTTTCAACAAAAGATTGTCAGGACCAACACCCCCCCCCCAAAAAAAAGAAAAGTCCTTGAAAAACAGCCGACACTGAGGTTGGGCCTCCTGTGGTTCGCCGGAGGCACCGCACAGACAAATGTTTCACGGGATCTGGTCCCAAATCGTTTCACTGCAGATGCGCAAGTCGTTCGCAATGCCGTTACTCGGCTCATTGCTTTCTACACCAACACCAACTTCACAGCCAAGTCAGGAAGGAGCCCGCAGTGTGAAAAGTTGGATGGAAGCCATCCGTCATCGATCTTTATCGCCTCGCATTAGCATATCTGGCCGTCTACTCAGCAATGCTTTTGTGGTGGGCAGTTGCTCAGTTCAGAATTACACACACCGTCCACAGCACGAACATCCGAACGTCAAATCCGCATTCTCTCCGCGCGATTGTTTGGAAACACGTCCCTGAAATGTTCAACACACGAAGCAAAAGGAAATGTAAACATCCCACGTGTGTCCCAGTTCGCATCCTGCGCATGTATGACACACTTAAAGTTCTCAGCTTTTGTGGTATTTCCATTTGAAGCCTGTCTGCTGCGGCTTTCTTGCTGCCATCTCCCTGCTATTAACTCAAAATGGCTGAAGCGAAACCAGACTTGTGTCAAGAGAAACTGGAAGATCTCTTCACGAGACATGATTTCGACGGAAGTGGCACAATCGATTACAAAGAGATCAAGCCGATTCTGGAGGAGCTGGGTGTGTCTTCTGAGGACATTGACAAGTTTTGCCTCGATCTGGTAGGTGACAATCATTTCCAGAAAGCACACCTGTCAATTTCGGTCAGGGATTTGCACGTAACAGCAAACAACGACACGACCATTTCCATTATAATGCATGCTTTCCATGCAGCAGCCATTGCTTTGCTTCACAAAACAAGCACTGAGACATTTTGGGAAAAGAGCCACACCGTTTGACCTCCAAGGCAGCATGGAACTTCGTCATAAAGAACACAAATTTTGACAGCTCTGCACAACAGGTTCATTTGAAGTCCCACAATTTTGACCGAAGGTCCGCAAAGTTGTGTTGTTTCACTGCAACCATTTCCCTGCAACGAGGACGCGTACGACAGGTTTTGTGACCGCAAAAGCTGCATCCATGCAGAAGAAAAAACGTGTTTATCAACCAATTCTCTGCATGTTGCTTCAAAGTTTGACAACACGGCAAAAACAACAAGAAGTTCCGAGGCGGGAACCCTGATGGTCGCGGAAGCGGAGGGGGAGGGGGGTGGTTAGTGGG
>JAAUXT010090487.1_pt1 | contig 40442 bp, 39 predicted proteins | sample 7278171 | NCBI WGS metagenome assembly JAAUXT01 (sample SAMN14350112, study PRJNA611818) | marine sediment metagenome | isolation source: surface marine sediment (1.8m) | place: French Polynesia: Moorea | collected 2018-08
GATGCAAAACTCCCTAGCAACCAGATGCAACAAAAAAAACAGGAAGTGACCAACAAAGCAAACACCCCGGGGACTTCGCACTTGCAGTTGCCCTGTGCACTGCTTCTTGTTTCCCTTTCTGCAGCTGAGTGTGAGAAAGGACAGTTATCTGTGGGAGGCATGTCCTGTTTTGAGTTCCATTCCAAATGTATGTTGCTTTTTTCGCAACAGTTTATTCCTGTTTTACTTTCAGAATGTAGGAACCGGATATCCACATCCAAACTGGTGATGGATGCGCCCGAAAACAGCGTTCGATCGTGTTCTGCTTGCTTCGAGTGAACTCCCCTAAAAGTGGCTCTGACTCGTTGTTTCTGACCGTCGCACCCACGCGTTGTGTCCCCGCTGCAGGTCGCGGGAACTCCGCGTTCGAGACGGCCGACTCCATCAACGGCTTCACGAACCTGGTGCACATGATGGGCAGGTCCCGAGTTCGACTCTCCTGGGCGACGCACTACGTCGGCGATCTCAGGTGCGTTACTGAGGTCGGGAAACGGACACCAGTTCGTGTTCATCTTGTTCGTGTCAGTTGTTTCTGCAGAAACAATCTCAGTGCGAATTTCCCTGGCTGTTTTCGAATTGAAAATTTAAGGAATATGAAGACACGTCCAAAAATCTATCAGGTGAATTCTGGTGTTTAAGGTTGATCCTTTGCTTGTTGCTGTTTCTGTTGTGCAGTACTAGTTCTGTTGACACGTTTTCGTTCACAAGCGCTGTCACTGGCGCACCGTCGTACTCCTTGTGGTTGTTGTGAATCTACATTCAGAACTTTACTCGTCACAGAGCCATCAACAACGGACTGCTGGACACGTATCAGCTCAAGTCGCTGGACGGAGTCTTCGAGGCCTCCACGCAGGAGATGGTCGTCACCAAGAAGGGTGAGTGAGCCTCGCCTCATGCGGTTTGTTTGTTCTCGTGAGCTGGCGTCATTGTTTCTACAAGAAACCTGGACTTTCCGAAGTTTCAGTTCCGGTGTGTCCACAAATTCTCGTGTTGTCTGGATTCCACGGAACAAAAAAGTGACAACCGAACGTCTTCAACCAGAGATTGCACCCGTTGATTGTCAGGCAACCTGTTGTACCTGCACGAGAAGGAGCATGTCGCCCCGCCCGAGGAATCTGACAACGCGGATCCCAACGAGCACGTGGAGGTGCGCGAGGCGTACGACAACTTCGCGGTGCGCGAGGGCTACCACCGCATCATCCTCTGCCTCGGATTCAACTTCGATTTCTCCGTCTTTGCCAAGTACGTCGCTTGCCAGTTGAGAGTCCGAGTCTGACGTTTGCTCACGCAGACCTCCTGTTCGTGTTCAGCCAAAATGTCTTTCACCGTGCAAACTTTTCAACACAGAGTGTGGAAAGCTGGTCTCAGCGATGTCAGAATGAGCATCCGTAATCAGTGCCAACGTGTCAGATCAACCTGAAAGATCGGGTGCTGGAAGAGCGAAATTTCCAGTGTGTGAACCGAAAGCTCGGTGTCTGCGAAAACAATCTGCAACCAGATACTGTCTTGGTTTCTGCATCTCTTGCAGTTTGCGACTCATGTTTCTTGTTCTGAAGTCGAGAGTTCTGTTGCAGCAGAGAAAACCAATCTTCCAAGATGCACCTTCAAAAGGCACAAATCCACTCTGATTTCGCGGTTTCTGTGGGAAGTTCAAAGTGAAAAAGCGCAATTCAGTTGAGTGTGTACCGCCCTGATAAAAACCTGGGCAGACTTTTCTTTTTCTGTGACGAGACACACCTGTGTAAAAATGTTTGTTTCATCTGTCGCTTCTGAGTGGATTGCGAACGGCATCGTGAGCTTTGATTGACTGGCCTCAAACCACACAAACTCTTTGTCACGTTTTGTTTGATGACTGGCTTCAAGAATAGCGTGAAGATCTGCTTTTCTGGTTCACTTTTTATCAGGAAAGAACCCTTGGTTTGTGGCAAACTTTACTTTCTTCACCTGAACACGGTGGAAATCATCTCGGGATGGAGGAAATGAAAAGTGTCGGAGGAGAAAATTGAGGCGGAGGTCCCCCTCTGGCACAAAGCTGTCCATCGGATCAGCCGGAGATTGTCGGGAAACAAGAGTCAGTGATTCGTCTGTGCGATGAGTTGTGTTTCACCTTCTTCACGAAGATCAGATTAAAGGTTTCGAGCCCAGGAAATTGGATTGAAATGAGGATACGCGGAACTGCAGATTTTTTTACGAACGAAACAGTAGCTGTTTTCGCGCGGCTGAAAGGTTTGGCGACGCGCCCACGACGGACAAAAACGAAAGCAGAAACACACTTTCAAATTGTTTCGTGGTTGATTTGGTGATGTCCAGGACAGACTGAACAGCCTAGGGTCAATCAAGGATTCCAATTCAATTCGCTGAGCTGCACCTGAGAACATCCAGAAGCGATGACGACCAGCAAATCAAGAAGACACCCCAACAGTGCCACGAAAAGCACAACCAAGAGAATGTTTTAATTTGTCCGATCGACTTCGAAAACGAAAAGACCAACACAAACGTTTCAGGTCAAAACGTCACTTTTGGGAGTTTGTCTTGCATCCTGTAGGCTGGTGTGGCTGCCACTCAGTAGATGCTATTTCTGCTATTTCAGTTCTTCCTTAATCAGACGCGCGTCAAACAGAGGGCGCAAGAAGAAATACCCCGATATCCATCACAACTACGAGTCGAGCTCGGTGATGGGCATGTTCTTCGCCGGAACCAACACTCACTCGCTGGACTTCCGGAAATCCGCCGGCGGATTCATACACGGATACAGATACACCAGTCAGTATTCAGTATTCAGTCTCATCAATGAAAATTTTCTGGGCCTTGTTTTTTGGAGACAGGTTGTGCTTTGAAGAGTGCACATGTTTGTGTGAGGACTGACAACGATGTTTCATTGATTGCCGAATGGAGTTGACTTTAGTTCCGCAGAAGTGTGTCTGGTGGCGTGGCGTCAGGTGTACACCCACGCTCCGCTGTTGCTGTGGCATACATGCACTGGTGGTTACTTCTGGTGCGCCCTTCATCCAATCCTTATCGCGAGTGGTGTCAGCTTATTGAAACGACTGTCTGTCTGTCTGCCGCAGCCCGTGCCTTGTTTCACCTGCTGGAGTGGCGGAACCACGGCGTCGCGTGGCCGTCGCACTCCGGCGCCATCCACAACCTGCTCAACGCCATCATCAAGCGCATCAACGAGGCGTCTGGGATCTACCAGATGTTCAGCGTCCTCGGGGACGTCATCGCTCTGTCCAGGTGCGTCGTCACCGTAGATCTGTGCGCAGAAATGTTCCAAGAAAGCAACAATTTTGTGATGAATTCTGGATTCACTCTGGTGAATTTTCTGTCTGTAACTTTCTGCCGCACACGGCCAAGTACCACAGGTTCTTCCTTGTCGTCTTTGTGTCAGTCGCAAAAATATAACGCGGTTCAGAGCGTGGAGCTTCACCAAGAAACGCATTCTGAAGGGCTGAATTTTTGAGCGTTTGTCGTGGCAGAATGAGAATGAGAAGATTCATTGTCGCTGTTTTTCTTGCAGTGATCGTTCATCTTACGAGTATTTTGAGGAGTTTCCTGTTCACTTGCTGGACGAGTTTAAGCGTCACTCAGGGCATCCCGTTCAGTCTGTGATCGTCATCGTCATGCAATACGGCACCAACTTTTCAGGTCGGTCTTTTAAAATCGCGTGTTTGTGATGTAAAATCTCGTGTCACTGGAGACTCCAACAGCTCTTGTCATGTTCTCAAAATCCAAACCGCTTGGAGCATCGGGATTTGTAAGCGCGGGCTCTTGTCACCAAAAGAAAACCTTTTCATTGTCATTGACACTGTGTGGCGCTGGATACACACTGCATCTCTGTGCGCGAACGTGGTGCAGCAATCTTTGATGGTTCGTGTTTGCAGGTCCGGGGAAGGATATTTTCCGCGAGACGCGCGCGACGGGCGAGCCTGGCGAGGCGCACCAGTCCAACTTCCTCCATCCTGTGCTCTACTACTACAAAAGTCTTCCAAGAGGTGCGCCGCGGCTTTCTGAATGTCTTCCAACATTGTGTTGCTGTTATCGTTGTCAGACTGACACGAACTCGAAGCGATTGAACAAATGAGTCTGAACTGATCTTATATTGCTTGCCAGATGTGACACGCAAGAAAAAGCACGAAGTTCTTCCACAGCCCGACCGTATTCACCACATCGTGGAGGATTTCCTCACCACGTGGGACGCGCCCACCAGCCACATCCTGCCGCTGCGCAGGTTCCTGGAAACCGTCTTGGATTCGGACCTGCGCCAATTCTTCGCTGAAGACTGCCTCAAAATGGCGATGCTGTTCAATGAAGTGCCTCTCACCTGTGCAAACCGGTATCTGCAGGGCGTAGGCATCACCGGCACCACGCAGCTTGTGGAGGCAGCTTACAAAGCAGGGTTGACGTTGGCTTGAGCAGCACAACATGTTCATGTTTACGAGTGTGTCTGTGTCAGCAGCCTAATTTTGCATCACGCATCACTCACCAAATTCCACAAGGAGCTACAGATACAGACACACGCGTGAACTCAGTGGAACCCGGCGCGAAACCTTTTGCAGATTCGTTTTCAAACTTCGAACAACGAAACCATTGTCACGTGAAAAAGAGGAGAATCGTTCTCCTGTTGTTGGTGGCATAAAATCATCAACTCCGCTTCGGTTTCCTTCCCAGCCTTTTGTCGGGAAGAGGACTTGAATCAGTGTCTTGAAGATGTCCGGTTTTGTCTGAATGAGCTTTCTTGCAGAACAGTTCAGTTTTTCTTTCCTCAAATGAAACAACTTCAGCATTTTGCACTTTATCTGTGGTGGCAGATTTATCTTGAGCAAGAAACGACTGGCGCGCTGCTGCATTCAATACTTGAAAGACAAACTATGTTCATTTTGCATTGCACCACAAGTTGGTTCAGCAGGAGAAAAAGACTTGTCTCATTTTGCTCGATAACTTGAATCCAAAGCCAAACGGAATACGTGGAGTGTGTCCGATCACCAAACTCGAATTTTCTGGCCATGGTTTCCGCGAACTCAAAAGGAAGCTCCAGCTCTTCTTGTACGTCTTCTGATGACTTTTGTTCGTCTTCTGGTAGCAAGACAAGAAACTTTGATTTGATGAATGGTCGTGGAATCCCTTTCGGACGTGGTGTAGCTTGTGATTGGCACAAAGACCGGACGGAGACGTTTGCTGCTTTCAGCAAAGCTCGTCTAGAGAGGACCTGGGATCTCATTCATCAACGTGCAATGTACCGACACTGCAGATACTTTTTGTCTGAAGATGGTGTTTTTTCTTGTGGACCGACCTCAGCTGAAAGGAAGTAGCATTTTTTTCCGTGATGAGAAACAAGACGGACGTCATAATGAATCACTTACTATGGTAGTAAGTTGCCACGCGCTTTTGTGCGTTGAACTGCGTTTCGGTGCGTCTTGAGTGCACTTTTATTTTGTTGAATTTGTGTGCAAAAATAATGTCATATTTTATGATGGAGATGGGTTATTTTCTCAATAAAAATATTTGAGCAAAGCGAACAAAACCACAACGAGATGTCAATTTGACATTTTCTTCGCGTAACAGTGACGACTTGGCCAGTTGTACTTGACACGAGGGAGAAAGGTAACCTTTCTTCTGACATTTGTGCGTCTTTTTTGCCATCTGTGTGATTGCAATAGATCCTTTTGCAGGTCAAGACTCAGACAGATATATTTTCCGGTTCTTTCTCCATATCCCACGACAGCAGGAGTGGAAAAAAGTTCCTCGCACATTTTATTGCCTTTTCCAAATGTGTCATAAACTCCTTCACAAAAATATGCATTTGTGCAGTAAATTTTACAACACGTAACTCAGCACTTTGTGAGACACAGATTGAAAACGCTCAAACGTTCGGTCTCTCTCGTGCACCGAGGGCTCAACCACATGACATTTAGTGACGAACATTTGACAGTTTGATTCGCACTAGTTGCGTCACACTGATGAACGAGAACACTGTGAAGTACCAAGGTTCGTTTCAGGTTCAAGATCGCAGGAGCCGCGAAAAATGGTGGTCATGTCGTGGGCCAGTTTTGTGCCACTCGATTGGCTGCTCGTCTAAATTGTGAAGGAAGTGGGCCGTATCTGCTGTTTGACTCTTGTTTCTGTAAGTTTCGGTGCAGAATGAAGCTATTGTTACCTGCCGCTCCTCATATTTTGGATGCAAAACAAGGGTTCAATGGTCTACTTGGTTTGTTTTAGGTCCTAAAAATGCCTCAGGTCTCAACAGAACAAAACAGAATTTCTTTGTTTTTTGGTACAAAAGTTCAAAATAGCAGATTCGGAATTGTTGGGCACAGGTTTCTGTTTTGTACAGTTTCTCAATAGGAAAGAGATTTGGCGAGGCAGGATATAAATTATTTTCATCATGTTGGAGGAGCTCTCAGATAAAGTGGGCATTCGGTTACATTGGAGACAATCAAGTTTGTGTTTAAATCTTGTTTTGGTGCAGTGAAAGCATTACAGAGTTCTTGTGAGGACCCTGTGTAGGAGTCATGAAAATGGAATTGTAAAAGGAACCTGGGTATCCACAGATCTTCGAAGAATGCATGACCAGAAACAAGTAAAGCTGGAACCAAGCCAGAGTACCCAGATGTTTGTAGAAACAAGTGGGTGTGTGGCTAATCAGGCCAAACTGCACTTGTGGTTGACAGACCCATCAAGGACTGGACAGTGCCCGTGCCAAATAGGACAGTGAATTTCGGGTGTATAACTCTCACACATTTCGTGACAAGCAGGATCAACTGTGCCATTGAAAGATAAACAGGGCAGAACCCAACGGAGTTTTGATTTCCAGCAAAAAGTGCCAAAATTTTGTCACTGGTCTGATCCTGTTGCTGGTGTGAGAGGGTTGATCGGGTCAAAAGAGTTGTGGAAGTTGTCTCTTTTTTTTTGGTTGTGCAGAGTTCATTTTGAAGTTTTGTGCAGAAAGAAGTAAGGTGAATGAGGAACCCGAACAAGCAACCCGAATGACATTGAACCACAGCCTGACCAAGGACCCATATTGTTTTCATGAAAACACCTTGGACAAGTACTTGTTCAGGTTTGTTCCATTCAGCATGCATCCATGCATGCCGTTCCACAAGCACAAGGCTGGCTGAGATGTACGTGTTGAAGTCTTTTGAAAACATGTTTTCCACCGAACGTGTTCAAGCTGGGAGACAGTTCAGTTTGTGAGACCAGACCCAAAGACCAAAACAAGTCAATCGTAGTCCGTCTTCACGCCACAAACTGGAAGCATCCCCTCCCACGATCTGGTTCACTGCAAGATATTTCATCTGAACCGACGAAAATACTGTTGATCTATTCCCTGAGAGTTCTTTGATCCAGTTGGCCACGAGTCACTTCTCGCGAACCACCGCTTCTTGATTCCATACTTTGGCAACTTGTGCAACTTTGCTTTTGACGATTCAGATGGCTTCTTCTCTGCTTCAAGTTTTGCTTGCATCTCGGCTGTGAGTGTGGGGTGCAGGACGATGCCCTGTCCCTGATTCAAGTAGATGTCGCAGAAGACGGGGACGCTGGTGTAGCTCAGCGCCAGCCCCAGACACTCCTCGGCCGTGAATGCGCGCAGATCCGTCGCCGAGCAGTATTGAAGGAAGCGCCGCAGCGGTAGCACGTGCGATGTGGGACCTGTGGCACAAGGACCATGAGATCAGAACAGCCTTCATCAACACACGTCCATCCACATGTGGCGTCAGCTATGGAGAACACTTTGTGCTTCAGACATTCAAGGCAAAAAGGCCGGGAAACAGATTTGTTGAAAAGCAGCGCAACACAATCCAGCAGTCAAGAATCGTTGGTGTGTGAGAACAACCCTGTGGAGAGTTGGGGAGGATGAACCATTATTCCAAGCAAATATTCACTGCGCCTGTGTACGACCATCAGCAGACCCACACAGGTCAAAGAAATGTTTTCGTGGAAAGTTTGTTAATTCTATGCTCATGGAATTGCCAGGAAAATCGTTTTGTCGAGGGTGAACAGGTTTCACATCGGCTCCTGCATCCACAGGAATCTGCGCGCACGAAGGTCGTGCATCATGCGTGCTGTGGAACAATCGTCTGTCCGAAGGCATGCACAGTTGCGAAATCTTCTTTGACAAAAGAAATTCAAGAGAACATCGACCGCAGAATCTTGGATCTGTTGTTGAGGCACACGAGACTCACTGGTCCAGTCGGTGAGGAAATCCTCGACGACGTGGTGCAGCCGGTCGGGCCGGGGCAGAGGCCACTTCTCCGGACGAGCCGCCATCTCCTCCTCTACAGCGCGAACAACAACGTGAACAGCGGACACTTACGGCCGGAATGAATGTCGTCCAGTATGCTGTTTGGACGAACATTTCGTAGTTGTGGTCTTAGTTTCTGGTTTTGTACCAAAATTGAGTCCAGTGGAAGTTCGTTCGTGTGTTGCGTCACAAAATGTTGGACCTCAGCTCGGTGCTACAGTGTTTTAGCGACACCGCCAAAACATGCTGGTCTGAGCTTCCGTGCACGTACCTGTCGGCAGGGTAGGGTAGTAATAGAGCGTGGGGTGGAGGAAGTTGGAGCGGTGCGCCTCGTCCGCGTTGCCAACGGCGCGTTTCTCGCGGAACACGTCGTGGTTCGGACCGGAGAAGTTCTGGCCGTACTGCAGGACGAGCACGAGGACGCGCCCAGCGCGGTGTCCCGTCACCGACTCGACCTCGGGCAGCAGGCTCACAGGGAAGTCGGGCACCAGGCGGAAGGTGCCGTCACTGAAACAAAACAAGAGGTGTGTGTGACAGACAGACAGACAGACAGACAGACAGACAGACAGACAGACAGACAGACGACCTCCTGTTGTGTAAAACAGTAAAGCGATCTGGGTGTCACACACTCAAATGTGAGAAGATCTTGAAGTGGGTTTCGAGACTAAAAAGCCATGATGTGTTGACGCGGTTTCACGCACCTCTCACGCTCATTCAGTCATACGTGAATTCATGGGAGTGTGAAATCGTGACTTGCACATACACTTGCTTCTGGTGAATCATGTGGGCCTGGTGTGTTGTCGCACAAAGTTTTATCACCAGAAATTGCCTTACTCATGCACGAAAACTCGCTTTCCTCCAGTGAGTCAGCTTCAGACTTCGCATCATGTCCCTTGACTGGCCTTGAAGGAAATGATCGCGAGACTTGAGACTGTCTTGTGTTCACCATGTTTCTTGTGCACGCTTTTCAGCTTAGACTCATTGCACACTGGTTGAAAGCAATTTTCCTCAGCTCCTTTCATGCATGATAGTGCATGAATACAACCTGAGTTCACGACATGAGATTTGTAAAGAAAGTTCATGTTGCAGAACGACTATGTTGTAAATCAGAAGAATACGAGATGGCCCCTCGAGGAGCCATAATCGCTCTCCAGACAGAAACAAAGCGCAGGAGTCATGATGGAGTGAGATGGAAGAATCTTCAAGGCATTTTCAATCCGACCAGGGCTCTGAAGAAATATACGAGTTGATTTCTCGTCGGTGGAAGCGCCAGCAACCTTCCGTGTTACGACAGCCACTTTCATGTCGTACGTGTGAAAGTGAACGTGTACGACCTCCAATTTTTGCTCGCAAACGCATACTACTCACTCTGACAGCAGAATCACGTCCCCTAAGATTGTGAACATCTGGTAGAGTGCGTCCGCCTCGTTCATGCGCTTCACGAGTACGCTCAGCAGACTGGAGACCGGATGTTGCTGCGACGGCCACGCCACCTGGTGGTTCCGCTGCTCCAGGATCCGGTGCAGCGCGCGCACTGAAACAGAAACTTTTTGGTTGCTTCTCGCGTTCGAAATTTTTTTGTCTTAGGATGTTTTTTGACAGAACGCTTCTCATCTGTTTCATTGACAGCAGCCTTTCTAACATTCATGAACTTGCGGTGTGTAGCGCGCCGGAAATCTGCTGCTCAAACTCAAGTCAGCGCCGCTTTTGCGTTTTCAGAAACTGAAGTTTTACCACCAAAGAGGACAAATGGAAAAAAGAAGCAGCTGTTCTTGTCGAGGACGGCTCTGATACAACAAGGGTTGTATTTCCACTGTTCCGGTGCGTGCATGATGCAACATCATCTCGATCATCTCTGGGTTTTCAGGGTTTTCTCAAAAAGGGTGAAAGCACGCACCTGTGTATCTGAAGCCGTGGATGAAGCCCCCGGCCGCCTTCCTGAAGTCGAGTGAGTGCGCCGCGGAGCCCGCGACGTACATGTTCTCGTTTTCTGACACCTGGAAGTCGTCGTCGATCAGAGGAAACTTGGCCCTTTTCCCCGTACCGCGCAGCACCGTCACAGACCTGCGCCGAGCAACAGAACAACAGACACATGTTAGACCGTGCCTCCTGTGAGTCGACAGCGTTGTGTCTCCGTCCTCAAACCGGAGATGAGGAGCTCTTTGGCCCCTGAGTGCGCAAGTCAAATTATCATTTTCAACAAGTCCTTGCTTTGTTTTTGACAGGCTTGACACAACACATCAACCTCGCCTGCAACAATTTGCTCAATCGATTCTTCAGAGGACGACTGTGCTTGCTCACTCATTGAAAATGAATCCATCGAAGGTGAATCCGAGGCAGCGGATGAGGTGATCGTACGGTTCCCTGAGCGCGAAGTTGTCCTTGTGGAACCGCGCCTTCAAGTCCACATTCAGTCGGCCCGTCTCGTTGTCGCGCTCGATGGACACCACTTGTCCGGTGAGCGACCCCTCCAGCACGCCGTCCAGCGACTTGAGCTGGTACGTGTCGAGCAGGTCGTTGTTGACGCTGCGCACGTCGCCCACGTAGTGCGTGGCCCAGGCGAGGCGCAGGCGACTGCGCGCCACCATGTGGACGACGGAGGCGTGACCGTAGATGCTCTGAGCGACTTCGAACGCCGAGTTGCCGTGACCTGCGTGACAACGGCACCTTGAGGGGCGTGGAATAGCTGGGATTCAACTCGAAAACGGAGGAACTTCAAATTCTAAACTGAAGCACTCAAATAAGATTCCGTGCAACACTTTGTGATTTCGGGGAGCAGGGAGCCAGGCCCTGCAGGGTTCCACGGATCCACAGTCGGGATTTCGTTTTCGTTGGTGTGATTTACAAGTGCACAGTGGATCTGCTAGTGAACTGTGCTCACCCAATTTGTGTTTATTCATGGGTTTGGATTACTGTGGCGTGTCTTCTGATCATCTTGGATGAGAGGTGTCATCACTGCTTCGCCCCACGCCTTCCCATTTGCACATTGATGTTGATCAGCGGCTTTGAAAGTCAGTGACTTGAGTACGAAGGGAATCGCTGATCACAGGGCTTCGTAGCCCCACCATTTCACCCAAGATCCCTTCACGAATTTCAAGATTCTTTTTGAAGAACTGACGCAAAACAACCCCCATACGACAAAAAAAGAACTTGGGACACATTTCTTGCACAAAGATGTGAAGGGTTCTCTTCAACCAAGGTCTCAGTCCTTACCCAAAATCAGAACACTTTTGCCTTCGAAGCGTTCAGGGTTCAAGTCGAGGTCTTCATACCCCTCAGCGTAGTGCATGTAATCCCTGTACGGGATGTTCGGCAGAGACATTCCCGTCGCTACTATCAGGTACCTGCAGTTGGGACGAACAACGACTTTTGCGCTGAAGGATTACGTCTCTTTTATGACTCAAAATGGGCTGATAAACAACGAAGAGAAATGCTAAAGGGGGGAGAAAATTCTTTTGATGCTCTTTTCAAGGAGATTTCGACAAAAATATCTGAGAGATGACGCACAAACATTTTTTCTGGATTGTAGTGAGACAGAAAAAGAAAATCGTGCCCCTTTCGTTTTCCTTTGGCATTTCAAACAAAGCTTTTTTTCCACAAACAAGATTACCTGCATTGATATGTGTTTCCACTCTGATCCACCATGTGATAAATATTGCTGTCCAGTGAGTCGTTCCACACCTTGTGAATGTTACTGACATTCGTGTTGTACTGGATGTTCAGCTTGAATGAATTGGCAAAGTCATTGAGATAGTCCTTGAGACTGTCTTTGTTGGGGAAGAAATCTTTGGAATAATACTTCATGAGTAAAGACTCGTTGTCACTGAGCAGTGAGTTCCAGTCGTGACGCATGTTGAACTCCTTGTTCGTTTTGCCCGTGAAGCGCTTGTTGATGCTGATGAGTTTCCCATGGCGAGGGTACCTCTCAAAAAAGCTTCCTGAAAGATACAACCAGAAGTCACCGGAAGCTCTGAAATCAGTTGACAACACAAACACACGCCCAAGAAACAATCTTGACCAAGCACTGTTGGGTCTGTATCCGGACACCTCAAAAAAGTTTGAAGCTTGGCGCATCAACTGAAAGCTTCATCTGCTTCTGAGCCGAAGGACAGTGATTGCCTGACAACCTGATTCTTTGAATCAGCACTGGACGAAGAACCTTCAACAGCCTTTGCTTTGCATCTTGAAAGCCAATCAAATTATCCGTTTTTTCACACGCCTTTTTGTGTCCTGATCATGTTGTCCTTTTTCAGCTTGATAACTGTTGACGAAGAACCATGGGACACACAGGCCGGAACGCTTTCAGGAACGCTTTCATTATATCCCAACAAGTTTTGTGGCAGATAAATCGCGTGCTCTCGCCCTGACCATCGAAAAACACTTGAAGAACTCTGTCTGCGCAACCCACCTGAGATGTTGTTCCTCTCGACGATGACGTACTGCCTGCCCGCCTTCTGCAGATAGTAGCCCATCTGGAGTCCCGCGGGCCCCGCCCCGATGACGACGTAGTCCCAGTAGCGCTCCGCTGCGGGGGAGGAATCGGGCAGCACCAGCTCCAGCGTCGCCAACAGCAGGAGCGACAGGGACGCCAGAGTCGTGACGAAACTCTGACAGTCGGGCGACATGACTGAAATTACACAGAAGAGAAACTGGAGACAAGCTTGTAGGGACCTTCCAAGTATCAAATGAGAAGGATTGAATTTGTTGCGCCTTGATGTTTGACTGAGACTCAGATCCGAAGTCAGCGTTTCTGCCCTGATGCGACACGCGTCAGACATTCGAACTTGTCCTGAATGCACCTGCGTAAATCAACATTCACAAGAGGAGCGTGCGTTTCAGCAATGCGGGAGACGTTCCGGGCGCTGCTCTCATGTCCATTAGGAGGATTGCTCACTCCGAGTGGATTGAATGAGAAGTTGCGAGAATACGAGGAGAACAGTGGCCAAAGCTGCACCTCGGCAGTTGGCGCAGATTAGTCTCGCACAGAGAGAAGCGGTGTGATCTGTTTTACCAAAATGAGGCACTTGCTGCCCAAAGGCTGACCAGAGATCACATGAAGAATTCAGAGACACATTCATTATTTTGGACTCCTGGTAGTCTGCGCGTTTTGTGCCGAGGGAGCCCGTGGATGATGGATGGGCTCAGCAGAGGCGAAGAAGTCAGTTTCATTGCTTTCCCAGACTGAACCTTCACACACACACACACACACACACACACACACACACACACACACACACACACACACACACAAGCAAACACCCGCCAGCGGATCTAACACTGGACTGAGATGGGTTTGACCTTGCGAGCCGAAACACCAAGTCAAAGTGTGACAAAGAACAAGGCAGAGTTCGAGGCGCTGGGCCACCCAGAACTGTGGGAGACACCCACCAGTCTGTGCACGGATACAAGGAGCAGACTTCTGCTTCCACAGAGAAAATCAGCTGAAGGTTCTTGATTTGATTCGGTAACCTCTGACATCCAACTGTGTGACATCTGCCCAGAGATCTATGCATGGTGTGCGAAGACATGAATTTTCTCGTCAACTCCACGAGAACAACCGTCAGGAACTGACGTCGCAGACGGTGATTTGCGATTCGACTCGACTCGATCGACATGAATCAACTTGCAGGGGGTTCATTTCGAAGGGGAGTGAGTCACAAACTCAGACAGGGAAATTTCTTCCACAAAGACCAAATGTGCAAGTTCTGGTGGAACTGAATTTGTGAGACACAATGAAGTTTTCTTTCAGAAGCCCATGGAAGTTCCAGTGGACGGACAACGTGGCGGATGTTTGAACTGGATTCAGCGCCAGTGTGATTTGTGACTCCAACATCTCACATTTCAGAAAGCCCTGCCTGGCATTGTTCCACAGGGAGGCTGTGGTTTCCATCAAGAGCGTGTGTCTGGGCGTGAAGTTACGTCAAACAGTGGACCTCTGTTTTGTCAACAACAAACAACCTGGCCCCACCCGCGGGTTTCTTGCGAGGCGTGCTTATCTCAAAGGCTGAAAGGGACCAAAACAGCCCTCGATGGCAATCAGCGACACGAACACAGGCTTCGGAATGCATTTACGCCTCGAATGGAGACGAGCCTGGAATAGCTCCACCCACAGCTTCACAAATCCGGATCCGGCCAAACATAGAAACGGTGGCCCACGGGAGGAAGAGACTTCCCGTGGGCGCTCCGCAATCACGTGTTTAACGACACACGTCACGAGACACGGTTGAAGTGATCCATTCAGACAGTCGAATGTGTTTGATCACCCTTTCTCGGACAAAAATACAAAGGAAATGTGATTTTTTTTCTCTATTTCAGGCCTTGAGACGATACCGGGATGTTGTAGTTTGTTTGTCCACAGCTTCTCATTTGTTGAGCTGCTTCGTGTGTTGGGTGTTTGATCTCTCGACTCCCACACGTGTTGGCTGAGAACGCCCACCCGGGTCCGAAACAACCGAGGGAAATGAAGTTGCCTGCGAGTTCAGGAAACTCAGCAGTTAATCAGGGTCGTAATTAGCAGGTTGAACCACGGAATTATGTTTGCCTAATTTCCTCTACCTCCATGGTTTCTTCCGATGAGATCTGCACAACAGGAAGAGCCTTGACCACCGCTCGTAAAATGGAGAGTTCGTATTTGACCTCAGCAAGAAGCGCTTCAGCAGCAACTCGAGACAGAAGCATTGAGTGTTTGCCGAGCAAGTGTCTTGGTGTCCTGCGCGTTGAAAGCAGATTCATCACGGATGTGTGCATGCTGCACAAGCTGGGACGTGTCACCAAGCTGCCTCAAGGTGCCACATCAGGCGAGACACATCTTCGCTCACCATTGCCTGGTGTATTCGAGTGTTTCGTCGTGAGAATTGTTGAAACAGAACAGTCGGAGAGTCACAACCTGAGCAGCTGAGCAAAATGCGGAGAAGGAGAACCCATGTTGGCTTGCTTGCCTTTGGTAAACATCTGCACATGCAATTCACATTTGGGCCATTTTCAGTGCCGTGTTCTGGCTCCGATGGATTCTGAATCCCTGCAACCCAAGGTACATTCGTCTCCTGATTGTGTGACATCATGCGGAAAATTCGAGCTTGTCCGAAGGAAATCGAAGTTGCATTTGGTTGTATCCTTCCCGCCCAAAAATCAAGATCCACTGAACTCCTTCGCATTCCTGCGGCCTACGGCCGAGGCCTTACAGAGACAACAGCTGAATTGTTTGGTACTCTCGTCAGTACAGATGTTTGTGAAACACTGCGGCACAGCGGTGAATGTCTATTGCCATAAAAACACGTGCGTCCTGTTTGTAGGAGAGGGTTGCCACCTTTTCCGACTTGATGCACAGAAGCTTGGAGACATCTCTCGGGATTCCTCCCACTCTCCTGATCTTATTAGCTTCCTCCACATGCCTGCAGGAAAATTCACAAGAAATACATTCACACTGCTTTTGTTTGTTCTTGCTGTCACTTGTTTTCGTGATTCCTTCAAAACAAGCTGGCAATTGGGACCGAAGCACAATAGCAGCAGTTGCAAAACTGCATTCCTTCTGGTTTTCAAAAGGGTAAAAATTTGATCTCGCGCCTGCACATGCAGTTTTGAGGGGGGTCTCAAGTAAAAAATTTGAGAAATGAAGAAAAAGCTGGTACAGCGTGCAAAGTTTCCATGCCAGAATAGTCTCAGCGGTTTGTTCATTCTGAACAAGAAACCAATGAGCCCCGGAAAGCCGTGAGGCCAGGGACCTTGCCTCACCTCACATCAGTGTCTGTCCACCTCTGACCCAGCATTGGATGGGTTCTCATCACTTCAACGTGCTCAGTTCAGAAAATACCCGTCTGAGGGCAACAGTAAGTCCTGAACAAAACAATTTGACAAAGTACCACTTGTGCCACACCCTCAAAGAGGAATTAGAACTGAAACATGCGAGGCTGACCAGTGCGCATTGCACACAAAGGAATGCGAAACTTGACTTCACACGAAACTTCACCATAATTGGGGAAAAGTAGACTCCCGACGGCTTTTTCTTTTGAAAAGTGAGGCCCACGGAGACAGTAGAGTTTTGATGGTGGAAAACAAGCGCTTTGGAAGCTGCGGATCAAAGGACTGTGTGATGAGGGCTGTAGCCAGAGACTCAGAGAGCGGCCGTCTCCAGATTTTTGTCCCCAAGCTTCAGTGAAAGTTACACATTTGGAGTGCAAGTTTCCTGTCCTGCTTTCAGTGAAAGTGACACACGGGTGCGACTCGAAATTGCGGGGTTGATGGAGAAAAAAAAACAACGCTGTTTCGTTTCACTTTGAAGTTTCGGTTCGAGTTTTCTGTAACGCCACCACTCAATTTCGTTTTGTTTTGATCTCGGACGAATCCGTTGAGATAGATCTGCTGCATGCATATCGTCGATGGAAACAGAACACTTTCTTTCGTTTGGGTCACCCAAAACCTCAGCTTTACCTTAACTTTAAGCGTTTCTGGGTTTTGGGCTTGAATCCGGGGTGTTCTTCAGGCAAATTTCACCCGAATTTCTCGCTGGATTCCATTCCTTTCATCAGATGACACAGTTTTTATCCTTTGTTACTTGATGGGCTTTGTCTGAACCGCTTGACATTTTCAAGGATTCTCGCCAGAATCGGAACAGACAGAGATCCCTGTTTTCTACCTGTGCCAAACCAAGCAGAAAACACAGGCTCTTTGAGTTAACTCTGCAAAAGAAGATGAAACACTTGAGTGTGGATTCGTCCGGAAAAGGAAAGAAACGAATGCGAAGAACCAACGTTGTCGTGTCAAAACAGAAACGCACACAAAAGCTGCCTGAGAACGAGACGATTCGGTGTGTCCTGGCGCGGACGGCCTGGCAAGTAAACGCCCAACAAACTTTCAGCAGAGCTCTCAGGAAGTACCTGCAGGTGCACACGAAAGATTGCCCTGCAGAAGCACGCACTTGCGCAGTCGGAAAAGGAAATGGTGAGATGAACAAGCAGCTGTTCTTCCACAGGCAGCCATTTCAGACTTTTCGTGCTTGTCAAATTTCCTCCGAACGTGTACTCGGTACTCAGTGGTGCTCACCTACTCAGCACATTGCTTGAACACATGTCACGCTAAGTATGCAAATGCACGAGCCAGACGACCAGGAACAAAAGAACATTTTCAAGTTTCGCCCGGACTTTAGGCAAAACATCGTGGGTTCAGGATTCCGTGACAAGTCAAAAAGCCATTGCTTTCTACGGAAGCACAACACGTACTGTCTTCTGTTTGTGTTCTGTTCGCTGTTGGCTGTGTGCCTTTCAAGTTGAAAGCGAACAGCTCCTCTCCATATCTTCACAGAATCACTCTGATGTTGACAGAAAATGGACAATGTGAAGAGCACCACGTAAATATTTGGTGTGCTTCTAAATGGCAGAAAGGCTTGTAAGAAGGTACCACAGAGGCACAGTGCAAATTCTTGCCGCTTCATGATGTTGACATTTCCAACCCTTGATCCGCTGTTGAGCATTGGTGTAGGTGTTGCGGAAAATCCCCCCAAAAAAAAATTTGAGGAGGCTGATCAAAAACAGAACAACAGCCTCTGCAGCCTGATGTCCACATGCTGAAAAGAACCTTCTTCTGGTGTACCACAGCGGAAAAGAAGGAAGCAGTGAGCTGCACTGATCGGTACAGAAAAGAATTTGTCAAAAGTTTCCTGCAGCGGAATGGCTCTGGTGTTTTATGCCATGACCCTCCGCATCTCCTATCTTATCAGCCAATTTCCCAGGCAGGAAATCAATAGACTCTGCGTTTATGCTTCTGCAGTTCGTGGTCTGTGCCTTATCGGAATCACGAATCCCAGAGGATTCTCTTCGTGTGGCAGATTTTCAGGCTTTGTAAGTGGATATGTTTTTCTCCTCTCAGATAGACTGTAATGGTTTGTTTCAGCTGCAGACTTCAGACCTAAAGTTGTCTGCCAGCGAAAAAGGCCACCAACGAACGTCCAGTTTTTTGGAGTGTGTGAGACGCATGAATCATGGTTATGGAGGCAGAACCAACATGACTAGAACGCACCATGATCTGGAATCTGCAGGACCTGCCGCTTGCAGGGCGTTGTCATATTTTCATGTGCGTGCACGTGGAACCAGAAACTTCGCTTTGCTTTGTGAGTGACAAGACACTCTCATATTTTCATTGATCTCCAAGGCTTGAGTGAACCTTGACTTAGATTCTAATTTAATGCTCCACCAACGCACGCAATCAGGTCATGTTCCCAATGCCCTCAAAGAGAAAATACCTTGCAAAGGAAGGAAGTCATTTGCTGTCAACGAAGGGAAAACGATTCAATCTAAAAGAGCACATCTTTTCGGGGCGTACGAACTTTGTACGAGCTTCAGACGGAAGTTGTGCTTCACTTCCTTTGTGATCCCTCTGCAGTTTCTGTGGACAAGCAAATTGCCCGGTGGATGCGTCATTCATTGGTGGGAATTTTGTAACTGTGAGTGACACACACACCAGGACCATGGTCCCACTCGTATACAGTTGGTGGCAGAACAGACCCATCAGTTGGTGTGGTGAGCCAGAAAGACTGTATCTTATGAATTTTTGGCAGCTCCTACGCTGTGTTGCGAATTCTTCGTGTGAATAATTGTTGGAATCAGCGAGGCCTGTATCATCACTTCAAAAATTGGATTAAATTTGTGAGAGTGCTCTGTTATCTGAACAGCTCACAGGTGTTCCAGCTTCCATTGTGATTTAATTACCAATTACAAGTAATAATTGGCTGCATCAAAGGGAACGGGAAGACAATGGGGCCAGATATCCATCGCCCACGAAGTCAACGAGCCAAGATGCACCCCGGGGAACAGCAGTCCTGCAGCTGCAGAAAGGCCCGCTTTCTTTGCGCACTTGCATCGTCTGCTTTCCAGAAAGGGTCCATACCAGGGAGAGGACACAAAACTCGAATTGCTGGTGCGCAAGAGTCCAGTCGGGCTCCCAGCGGCAGGTTGAACACACCTTCTGTGTGTTCCTCCTCCAGGACCACGCCTGCCTGTGGCTTCAGGTTTTTGTGTTTGTGCTGCTTGTTCGTGATGTTGTCAGCAGTAAAAATGAAACTGCAGTTTAAAACTGAGCGAATCAGTTTCGTTCCACACTTGGTGCAACAGCCAGGAATGGACCGGAAACTCAGGTCAACTTGCTGTGCGATGCCCCCTTTTCCACACTCGTTGATTACGAATTGCAAGAACGGATCCGCGACAAGTCTTGCAGGTGAAGTTCTTGTTGTCGTATTTGCACGGACTTCAAGTCAGAGGAAATCCGTCCTTTTCTACCCGGTTGCACGTATTCAGGGGCGGGCCTCTCGTGATGAACCTGGCTGGTCCAGGGAGCCGAGTGTGCTTGAGGATTCACCTCACAAAGGCGGATTCATCTGTTTGCAGAGCTCAGTCATCTGTTATTGTGAGCGGATTGGACTGAGCCGCTTATGGCACGGACTGCCCAGAAACTGCCTCCAGAAATGATGAAGTTGGCAGCCTCTCGCGCAGGAAGTGGCCTCCTCATGCAGCTCATAACTTCCCACCGAACTGAATCCGAACTACATGCGCACTACAACCTGTTTTGGGTGAAGGGCCTTAGTCCTGCAATGCCTGCTTTTCATGTCTTTTCCTCTGGCAGCGTCAAAACGCAACACTGAGACAGACTCCACAAGTTTTCACAGTGCCATGACAAAGCCACCATTGAAAGTGAGGGGCCCTGCACAACACCTCATTTGTACATCACAAAAAAGTAACCGAGACCACCAAAGAGATCTCATGGTTCTTTGTAAATTCCAAACAAGATTGGAAATCTGAGGATCAGATTTGTAACATGTTCAGAAATGCTCGCAATGACGCAGTCATATCTCATTTCCAGCAAAAAGTAACCTCCAGAGCAATTATATTTCAAGGCCTGATTTCATGTTTGGACTTCTCTTTGTCACGGACATTGTTGGGTTGGTGTGGTGTTTCCTTTGTGGCGACTGTCTCGGCTTGAGAACAAAGTGTACGTGTCTGCCATGACTGCGTCTGACCAAATGGCACGCAGTCCTTTTCCGTGGGTGACCGTCGTTCAACTCACTCCTGTGCGTTGTCTTTTCCCACATGAAATCTGCACGAATTTCTGAACGCGAGAAGCGCCACAGCTCTTGCTCTTACCTGAGCGTTACAAGGTTCTCCAAAAAAGGATTGCGACAAAAGATCTTGTCGTTGCCACTTGATGTTGCCCGCCCTCTGCCACATTGGGCCCTTCCTCTTCGCTTTGAATGCTTCGGAAGCAGCAGCACGCTGGCGCTCAACACAAGACTTCAACAGCTCTTCAGTTCATCAGGCAGTCACAGTCCATCAACACTCGTATTCATTCATCACTTTTGTTGAGACAAATCCCTTTTGCAGCTGCAGAAATGCTGTTCTGTAAATCGGCTGCTTCAGGTGTGAAGTGCGAAACTGTGACGAAACACGTTCACTTCTGCATCAATTTCAGATTGCCGCGCAAGGTTTTCGCGTAGCTCTCACACAACCGCAACTTCACACTTTCTGTGCACCACACAAACGGTTCTGGAAATAACCGTCTTTGCGCTGCAGGTGAATGCTTCAGAAGTTGGAACGAAGCCTCAATGGTTTCTTGTTGTGAAGTCCCCGGCGGAAACGAGTCAGAATCTTGGCTTCAAACAACAGTCGGTACACGAGATGAAACTAATCTGCTTGATGGACTTAATGCAAGATTATCACACTGGAAACTTGATGGAATTAGTACCCATGCCAACACAAATACGACAACCCACGATTTCCGAAAAAGGTCTCCAGCAAAACCAGACGATTTTTCCGCATGCGTTTCGTTGAAGCGTTGTGCTAGTACGAGTAAATGGTATGGTGCAACAAAACGCCCACAACAGAAATTCATTCTCTCTCTCTCTCTCTCTCTCTCTCTCTCTCTCTCTCTCTCTCTCTCTCTCTCTCTCTATCTATCTCTCCTTCCTGTCTCCTTCAAATACTCAATCAACCGTTCACGTTCACACGGTCAAGCAAAATCTGTCCTGGGCACGTAGGCACCCGACCATATGCCTCTGACTTCGCTGTGCAATTTGGAAATCGTCGACACCCACAAAAAGGCACTAAAACGTGGAGCACACGCACTGCTTTACACGGCACTCATCAACTACGGGCCACTAATGTCATCGATTTCTCCCAGAAAAATTAATGAACTGAGCCTTGTCCCGCCGTTAATGGGGAGAAGTTCATACATCAACAAATGTGAGTGGCTCTCGAGCCAAGATAGACAGGGAGGAACGGACCGTATTGATTAGCATCATGACCCGCTGTACTCACAGTGGACTCAGTTTGTCATACACCCACGAACACGCTGAACGAAAGGCTCCATGTACAACAAATGGCCACATCAAACATGCAGTGTCGTAGACATATCTTTGTGCAATATGAAAGCGGAGGTCTCTCTGTGTGTTGGAAATTGTTCGCACGCACAAATGAAATTTCGCACGGAAACGAAAGCAATTGTTTCACTCACCTGCAATTCAAAACGTCCAATCTGTCAATATCTCTGCAGTTATTGACACGAACTTCTTGACAAACGATTCTCGTCCCGGTTGCTTCCTGTCACATGCAATTCACTTCATGCCACCCTGTTTCCATAAGTCCCCGTCAAATTGAGCAAGTTCCACGTTCTGCTTCTCAAGCCAAATCATGCACACGCAACGCAATCCAAACTGATCAAACACACAACAATTCCACCTTCCATGTTCTTGAAATCAAAACCCCTCTTCCAAATTTGCGTGTGCACTTGGATGTCCTTGAGGCAACGTTAAAAGTCGCAGTTAAGCTTTGTGGAAATGATATTGCCTTTTGCGCGGCCCGCAGCACAGGGCGAGTGAATGGTTCTATCGTCCCGCGTCTCCTGCAGGATGCAGCTGTGAACACAATATCCTGATCAACCATCTTTATGCGCCGAGCCGAATCGCGGCTGAAGCTGCTGTCCTGCACGACGCGGGCACTCTCAAACAGCGACCACCAGGCACCGCTCGCACACGCCGCTCGGCGTCAACTTGTCGCAAAGAACCTCTCCAAACCAACTTTTTGACAGAAGCGTTCGTGCGACGGAGGTGCACCACACAAATCAGCGCACCTGCGTTGCGAAGCGACACGCTTGAATGAACCAAAATACAAGTGGAAACAGGAAGAAGGGTTTTTTTTCTCGTTGTCTCAGTGATGTGTCCACAGTGACTCCCACGTTGGGGAAACAACCACTGCGGGATGTCTTTCGTTAACTACACACACAACGTGCGACATTGGGAGGTTCAGAGAGACACGCGCACGAGAAAACCACAATGACAAGACTTTCAAAACCAATCCTTTGCTTTTGCAACACACAAATTGTGGTGCTGACATTTCCTACAGAATTGCATACAAATACTCAGAGACCTTGCCACAACCCCAGAGCAAGAAACACTGCTGCATGAAGAGCTTGTTTGAATCAGCGAAGAAGAACAGGAACAATCAAGAAACGGAACTCGCACGAACAGCCCACATCTGCCAAACACATTTGCCAGCAGCAAATGCTGGCCCAATGGCGTACCATTTGGAGGGGTTGGATGGTGAGGGTCCCCGGGACCTTTAAAACCTGCACACGCACGAAAGGTTGACAGATAGCAAAAAACAAGGACGGATTCAAACGACAGAGAAAGACACGTCTGCGGATCTCCACGACCTACACGACGCCATGATAGCCGATTCTGCAACGACCTTGCACGGATAAAGTTTTTGCAGGGTGAAAAACCACTTCCCCAACTTCTGACAGACAAACCATGCAGATTCACCTCACTTCTCCGAAAGAGTAACAACACTCAAATGTGAGACCCAGCATCTGAACAGGAAACCATTTCTTTCGTGCAGCCAGTAGCCTACCTGTACAGCGGAAAAATCTCGTCGTCGTGACAGGCCGAGTCAAAACATGCCATTGAAACATGAATAGAACTGCACAGTCGACACAAAACTCGATACAAACCGCGGATCTAATTTCACATTGCAAAATGGAAGCGATCGTGATCTCCGAAAATTGCAGATTGTAAGTCTTGCACATTGTTCACTTGATTCACCGATACAATCTGCACGTGTCTTGCACCTCTGAGCCTGTTTCCTGCATTTTGAATCCCAATTGCTCTCTCATTTCTTTCGCGTTGAATGTGCAAGTGGAATGGCAACCAAGAGATCTTTGTGTGCAGCTGGAACAGTCTGTGGCCCTGCAGTCCACTTCTTGCACTCGAGCGTGGCTCTCAGCATTCCCATCCAGCGTCGTCCCCACAGCAGCGGCGCATCAGGTTAGAAAAGCTCGCGCCGAGAAGTAATTGCATCTCACAGGACACCGCTGACCGGACACCCGTGTCGCATGACAAGTCGCCAGAGTCCCGTCTCCTGGACAGTTTTGTAAGGCGTAACTGTCTATCTGTCTCCCACGCGATGAAGTTACCCCAGGAAGTTTCACTACGATCAGCGATACGGAAGGTCACACAACGAATGTTCTTTGTTCATTCCATGTTGTGTCACCCAGGAATTCGCACAGGAAACTCACAACCTGATGGCGTCTGAGAAAGTAAAAAACGCAGAGGATCTGAGTTGACATCGGTTCTCTTGCTCTGGCATTTTGTGGGGGTGTCACCGGACAACTTCAAGCGCAATCTCGCGATTGTTTCAACAAAGGAAATCAGAATTCAATGTTGAAAGCCAACCAAAGTGGCTCGACATAACAAGGTTTTGTTCTCTCAAAATTGCGTGAAATCACATGTAACACCATTGAGACACAACCGGGTGCAGGTGCAGCTCTTTTCAGAAGTTTTTATCAGAATCATTGAATCCCAAATATTGGAAACTGGGTTTACGAATTGAATTCGTTCGTGAGTTCGTGTCCCAATGTGATTTATGGAGTTATTGCCTGTCGTCCTGTCATGCGCCCGCTATTTGCTCAATTTGCATCAAAAACACACGCGTGCGTCACTCGGTCCGGATCTCGCAGCTTCGCTCTGTATGCAACAGATGGGTGAGTGCTTTGACCGAAAATATCCGAAAGCGATTGACTGGAATCCACCTGCACGAAAATAAGGCAGTGGTGTTCTTGCCCTTTCTCACGTAGACCCCAAATACGCCGCACCTCCCCTTTTTTCACCAAGCAAGGGGACATTTCAAGTTCTGTGTGCGCGTGTCTTGTCACGCGACTTACCAAAACCGAAAACTGCACAGTCTTCAGCCATAAAGTCAGAACAACATTTTCTTTTGTATTTGAATGCCAATCTGGAAACAGGGCAAGCTCAATGATCTTTCAAACATGCACAAACTAAGTTTCATTATTCTTCAACATTTTCAGTTCAATTTGCGTCCTGCTTTAATTCCAAATTGTCTGCATTGGAGACTTGCTTGCACTTCCATGCAGCCCGTCTGTGACTGCGGTTCCGCGACGTTCTGTGAGCAGTGCAGGAAGGGAGGCGCATTTACGAGTCGCCCTGAGCATTTCACTTCGCAGCAGAGCTAGAGAAATGTTATTAATGTTTCACCATTCAGGCGCCACAGCCGTCCATTCGGCGGAAAAGGTTGCCGGGTCAGGGCGTGCGGGGGCCACTCATGAGCCGATATCATGTCGGTCCGGCAGAAGTTCATCAGTTTTTCTCGACTCCACCGATTTACGACCTCTATAACCTCTCTTGGACCCCAGCATTCATGTTTGGGTCGACAACATTTGTGAGCAAATTCGTAAGTGGGAACAGACCCAACTTTTCGGGCACTGCTCCGCTATGTCATTGACCTGATGTGCCATTAATCTGTTTTACGCTGCCAGTGCAGGTTGGTGCTGCACAATGATTGGTAGATAGGTGGTGGTTCTGGCCCCAACAATTGGCGTGGTGGGTCTGGTCCCACCGATTGGTGTGGTGGGTCTGGCCCCACCAGGTGCGGTCCAACAATAGTTTGTTGGTGTTCCGTGAATAAAGAGGTTGGTCAAGGCTGCTCCGACAAGCCCAGGTGGGGACCTGGTCGTTGATCAAATGTTCAGCACAAAGCTGCCCAAATCAAACAGCCGCACACATCAGTTGAACACACATAAAACGTGGTCCAACCCACTCACTTCCTTCGAAAACAGGCGTGAGAACGAAGCAACTGCCGATTGGTGTCGACACACGCGTGTAAAATCGTGAGGCTTCTTGCCTGCACAGCGACACACGCGCTTCGGATTCAATTTCCTTCGGAAAAACACGGCGTGAAATGCCACAACCTGGAATTTAGGAAATTGAGGAGAGATATGCTTGTCTTTATTTGGTCGTTTCCCTGCAGTTTCGGCACAACCCTCGCAGCAAATCGGCCACCACGCAGTTGCGGACGCTTTCAGTGAAAACGATGGTTGCTTCAACTCCTGATTTAGATTGCGAGAATAATTTATTTTGTCCTTTGAAAGGCCCGCACTGCCTGAAATCGACACTGTGCGTGCGCAAGTTCAAGCCTCGTACAGTGGCAAAGGAATCTGTCACACAACATTTTGAGGATGCAATCCTGCATGGATTCCAGTTCGAAATCGCACGTGTACTGAACAGAATAACAGTTGGAACGAGAAATGATGCGCGAGTAGCGTGCAAAACTGGAACTTCCTTTGAGTTGCAGCAGGTCATTTGTGGCCAATTGTGCTCGGTGCAACCAAAGGCGTTGTTCGCAACCATTCCTTCGTCTTCATGAAGAAACGTCAGAGATAGAAGCGATAAAAAGTCCGAGTTGTCCACAAGCCAACAAGCTGGCAAGAAGGGGTTTTCCTTTCAGTTCTTGTGAGCAGTGGATTGTCACAACTGGGAAATACTTTCGGCGAAGAACTTCCAGCTGAATCCCTTCCCGTTGAAGTACATCCGGTAGAAGTACTTCCGAGAGAGGCATGTCCGGTTGAAGTACTTCCGGTTGAGCACTTCCGGCGCTCACTGGAGCGTCTCCAGGTTGAGGAGACTCATGGCCTCGGCGATGTGCGCGGCGCTCTCCACCTTGCTGTGCACGCCGACGCGGAACGCCTTCAGCAGCAGCTCCACCGCCTTCTCTGAAAACAGCAAAACACACAGAGCTCAACACGACGCTGCGAACAAAGTTTTTGAACAAAACGAGTTCTTGTATGCGTGACTGGAAACGAAAAACTACTGGCGTACACTGAGAAATTGACTCAATCAGAAAACTATGGCGATGCATCTTGTGATCAGAAATGTCCCAAGACGCTCACAAGAGAACTGAAGCTGTCACCCAAGACCTCTGACACGTTCTGATGTGCAATTCAAAGGCGTGTCCTTTCAACAATGTTCACAACACAGTCGGGTTCACAGAAAGGCCAAAGTGTCAGCAGCTTCGCATTTGACGGCAGAACACTCACAACTTCAGCAAAACTGCTGAAATGTTCTGCACAGGCTGAGAGTCGAATACTTTTACACACAACGTTCCCAGTATTCAAAAGTCCTCCTGCTGCCAATGTTCTTCCGATGGCGAATTCTCACAAAGTTCACATTCCCTCCATGCACAAGAACACCTCAGTTTTCATTGTTCGACTGGTTCCTCCCTGTCGCAGTAAAAAGAAGCAATGACTTCCACGGCAGACAGCGCTGTGGCGTCGGAGTCTCGATGGCACTCAACAACGGAGCAAACCTTTTCAACCCTTTTTGCCGACACACTCAAACCTTCAAGCAGTCCTATTAGGCACCGCAATTTGTCTTGCCTTTCAGTCGCATTTCCGAAGCGGATTCATGCTTCGGCGACGGAACCCATGACCCATGACGGCGAACCCAAACACAATGTGACACGCACGCACACACACACACACACACACACACACACACACACACACACACACACACACACACACGCGCGCGCGCACCAGCTTTTTCCAGGTTGGCCGGCTGTTCGCAAAACTATTCTCACTGGATCCACTGGAGGTTTCAAACAACTGCATCTTGTCCACAAGAAGCAGCTGAAAACTTCTGCAGCTTCTCTTCACCAGTTCTGATCGTCGAGCAAAAGGAATCGACCATTGTTCCCAGACAAGGGCTTCTTGACCCACATCATTTATTTGCTTTCTCCGCCACATCATTATTACTGCCTTGTGGACCGGTTTGAGCTCAATAAGGACCTCAAATGCTCATTGTCCAGAACTTTTGGCTTCTACGAGAATCAGCTGTGGAGATTTGCAATCAGAATGACACAGGATGAATGCAAAAATGTTGGCAAACAAGATTATTGCACTGGAGCCACGCGCAAAAATACCCGCCCAGACATGGGCCAGCCATAAGACCACTGCACCGAAAATGATGTTTTTCGTGGCAGAAAAGTTCTCACCAATTTGTTCCAGGCTACAATCAAAGCCGCACGTTGCTGACTTGGCATGATGAACCCAATTTGTGGGCGGACCACCTGAGTTCTGGACCCGAGTTCAATGACACACGCAATGCGCCAGAAGCCGACATCGACAAACCACAGATGTGACAGACAAAAGTATCCACACCACGAAGCTACAAGAAACACCTTGAATCACATTCAGTCTGAAATCTGCCTCGTGTCTCACCTGATGCTCTTAATGCATCACAGACACAGCACTTCTAAAATCCGATGGGTCCATCTGCTAGCGGAGCGAGTCATGAGCTTTGCAAGCGTTAGAATATGCAAGGCTTGCAAAACAATATCCACTCCACAATGACAAATGGTCTGCAGGATAAAAGCTGATCACTCATTTTGGTAATTATCCACAAGCCAGTCGAGACAGAAAATTTGTTTTTGTTTTTGCAACGTTAATGCTGGCTCCACGTTGCAATCACACACGCCACCAACAAGAACGCATGTTGGTGGTGACACGCACTTCGGGAACACGGCGGCTGATCGGATGCAATGGTACAACGTGAAAGTGAATCACGGCAACTTTTCATCCACAGACGAGAAGGTCACACACACAGAACCCCATCTTGGAGTCTGGAAAATTCAATCTCATCGAAAATTCCAATTGCCATGAGGGCTGTCCACGAATATCCCGCTGGTCTTCGACGCTCAAACTGCCTCGAAATTGCGACGATCCAGCACAAAATTCAGGGACAGCCCTCGTACTCGTACGTGCTATCATTCAACAGTGAGAATCTTCATCTCCAATGGCGCACCACACCAACTGGGGAGGCCAGATCCACCCCATCTACCACACCAACTGGCGGAGCCTGGGTCCTTGTGTGTCACTCACAAGAACAAAATCCCCGACAAAACCACGCACCACAGTTTTGAAGCCCGAATTGTCTTTTGCTTTGACTGCTCATTGGTCATCACTGCAGTGTGTTCGTCCTGTTGAGGCAATATGGAACTTTTTTTCTTGCAAACAGTCAGATCACCGAATTCGAGTCTGCGTTTGAGAAGCCACACGCACTATTTTTTGCCTCAAAACTCTTTCTCGTCCGGCCCTCCTCCAAGAATTCTATTTTCGGGGAAAGGGTGCATCCCAGGAGGAAACTGATCAGGGTTTGACAAGATGTTCAGTTGATTCCTCTGGAAAGGTCCGTGCGTAGCGGGGAATGTTGCGAAATGAACAGGAAACGGAAGAGCCTGAAAACTTTTCCAATGCGTCGTCTGAATCTCCAAGGCTCCTGTCTACCTGTCTGCAAATGTCAACGTCCCGTTATTTTCAGACGCCCAAAAGTCCACTTTGGCAAAAAAACATTTTGTACAGAAGTTGACCTTGGTGCTTTTCACGAAATCGGAACAAGAAGCAGCGGGGAAGCAGATTTGCAGCAGGAATCTGATTTTCTGTCTCAAAGCTGGTGCTCCATCAGGACATTTCCGTTTCTTCAAGAGGCTGCTTCCACTCGGCGAACCAGCCCAAACTGATTGCAACAAGAAAGCTACGCTCAAAAAGACCGCGGTTCACAACTTGGCTTCACGGCTTGGTGGCTCTAACTGTGCTGGCTCTCACTGTGCTGGCCCAGCTTAGTTACTGGGGGGGGGGGGGGTAAGGTAACTCAGCTGGCTCAGTACCGTTACCCAGAACACATGCAGAAGCCTGTGAAAACATTACTGAGTTACCCCCCACTGGGTAACTCAGCTGGCTCAGCTAAATTAGTGGGAACACACGTAGAAACCTATGGAGCAGCTTGCTAAGTTACTATCCCCCTGGTAATTCAGTGAGATATTGCACAGATAGACAGACAGACAGACATACAGAGACCGACTGCACCAAGCCCGAGGGGTTTCGGCCTTCGGCGACCGTGGGTTAAAAATAGGTGCAGGAAACACGAACGCACGACTTCAACCTGGACACAAAAAATTGCTGTTTGGAGCAATTTGAGAACAGGTACTCTTCAGTGGCCAAAAATGGCATCTGTAACAGGAAATTACTGTCACGACGAAAATGGACAAGAAACATCCTGACCTTTTTGTTGCTCAACTGTCAGAACAGGAAAGCGCTTGAGCAACTGTCAGAACAGGAAAGCGCTGGTGGAAAAAGTTAATTCCAAAGTTTGATCGACAAACCTACATTTGCGAAATGACCAGTTTCTTTTCTTTTCAGAAGAACAGTTCATGTTGCACGATTTCATTTTTGGTCACGACGAGACACACGTGCAGCAGCATAATTGACAGGAGGCACCTGCCACGTGAAAAACGCAATTCCGACTCCCGTTCGGATTCCGTCCATTGAAAGCTAACAAGCAAACTTTTTTCACCTGCAGGTTGCCGGTCGTCAAATGGCAGATGAAAAAGCGCAAAGTCAAAGTCAAGATCTTTTCAACAAAAGCCAAACTACAGTCCTGCAACCCAAATCTTTGCCTGGCACACACACCTGGTCTTTGGAGTTCTCCACACATTTTAAGTTTCAACTCTTTTCTCAAACTCAAGATTACATTTCCCCTTGATCAACTTTCAAGAAAGGAGTGTTTTCCGTGTTTCACTTTGAGAAGCACTTCAGTTCGACTGGGCTGCTAAACCGACGGTTCCCCCGGTGATTTTGCAGCCTGCGGCGACGCGGAGCAATAAAACGCCTAAAAGCCCAATCAGCCGGGCTAATGGGAGCGGCGCACGCGCAGTTCACACGTCCCGCCGCCACCCTGATGAAACACTATTTAGCTCAGCAGCGCCGCGCCTGCTGAGATTTCCTGAGCCTCTCCGCAGCACAATGAAAAGCAGTGGAAATAGCTGATTTCTGTGAAGGGAAATGGACAATTCCCATCATCACAAACTTTCGTGGCCTCCACAACAAGCGAACAACGACGCATCTCATAAATGTCTCGATTACATGGAATTTGCTTTCGCAGGGCCATAATTTTCTGTGACAAAATATTTCTGACAACCTGCATCATGACGCCTTCATGACTTTGATTGGAAGGCAGTGCCATGCAAGGGTCCAGAAAATTTCTCCCTCACAATTGCAAGAGTGCCGGGAAATAACCTCGAAAGTTGAGACAGATGGTGCTTGACACAGATCCCAATCATGTCTGCAACCTATGCATCGAGACCACTGCCTGACGCAGTGGGAATTCACCTCAATTAGCAGCCGACGTCAAGCCAGCTTTCACACTCGCCAAACAACCTTCCCTCGAGAGTCAGGCCATAGCGTCGAACAGAAACTTAAAGACGAAAAGCTAAGCACTGACCTTGCGGCGCAGTGCATTAACACCCGTGCGCTCACACCCACCCACTCATCCACACGCTTCTCACACACACTGACCTTGTGCAAGGAGGCAGAACTCGGGCAGGTTGCGGAGCCCCGAGTTGACGATGTCCATGTTGGGCGCGTCGAGGCAGCGCTTGAACACGCTCACGAACTCGCCGGCGCTCCTGTAACGAGACGCGGACGATCAAGTGCACGCAAAGTTCAGAGGTTCGCGAAGAATCGTGCCTGCGGCCTGCGGCCCCAGGGAGTCTCAAAGGTGACAAGACGACAGAGGGAATCGTGTTCGAACGTGTCTGATATGACCACAGGACTAACATTTGTCTGCTATTGTTTTGCTCGGAAAATCTAGACAGCGACTGAGCGTGAGGACGCACTTAGGGGCGTGGCGGACGTAGCGCATGATGAGCAGGTGTGACGTGTTGCGCGCCGTCTCGTTGTTGTGCAGCATCAACCGCTTCAGGTCATTCTGTGAAGAAAGGTGCCCGACAGGGAATTAGGTGAACACCATGCGAGTCAGAAGAGCAACAATCACCACAGTTCAGCGCGGTTTCGTTGCTGACGTCAACATTTTTCTCCCACGTGCAGCTTGGACTGAGAGGCTCAGATGGCGCCATTTACTCACCAGAAAAGGTTGGATGATGTCCACTTTGCGCTTAGACGTGTCATCCAAATCCCGCAGCACTTCCAAAGTATCTGGGAAAAGTGAAACACATCATATCAGTGCCAAATTGCAACAAAGTTGACACATTTCTAATTTCCAACACGAATCAGTTTTGGAAGGCACACTTGTCTAGTTCTGCTGAAAACTTTGATCGCAATTGACCGACTGGAACAGCCATTCCTTTCGTCTTGCTTTTCAATGCTCCCCACGTTTGTCGCACCTTCCAGCGAGGCGCCCTTGCCGATCCTGCGCTGGAACGGAAGCAGCTGAGCGCCACTGAGCGGCGGCGACGCTGGGCGCTGCAGCTCGAGCAGCGCCGGCGCGTCCTCATCGTCGTCCGACGCAGCGTCACCGGAACTCGGCGACGGTGACGGCGTTTCTCGGGAGCGCGACGTCGCTGCGTGCGGCAGGTTCAGCCCCGCCAGAAGAGACTTGAGCGCCCCGAACTCAGGATACGTCTGTGTCAGGGCTCTGCAACAGAAAGGGTCAGAAATGTTTTGTTACATGCTTGCAAAGTTTTTGCCACCCAACACCCAAATCTCGTTACCAGCTCTCCCCAACCCCCTGTCTTCTCGCGAAGCGTACTCACACACACACACACACACACACACACACACAATGATGACAACAGTCAACAGGTCGCTTCGGCCGAAGCTCCTGGAAAGGGAACACTTACGACAGTGTGGGAATGTACTTCTTCAGCATTTGTGACGCCTTCACTGCATCGTACGTCATGAAAGACGAGAGAAACACGACGAACTTCGTCACAACTGACGCCATTTGTTTGTTGTCTAAACAGTGTCTCTGCAACACAAAACCAAATGACCACTGAGTGGATTCAAGAAAACTTATCATGACTTGGACAGAATTTCTTTCACAAATTTGTGCCAATCATCTACCACTACAAGCCATCACACGATTCATTTGCACACACATCCACACATACGAACACACGCACGCATGCAACACCATTCGGACACAGCAGCTTTGCTGCTGACGGCAGGTCCCGCACCTGGATGAACTCGAAGTAGGTCTGCAGGCAGAGCGCGAACGGCTCGCGGTGCTGCGAGTGGAACACGTGCGGCTGCAGCAGCTCGAGCAGCCCGAGCGCGTGCGTGAAGAGCAGGTGGTGGTTCCGGTGCCGGAACTCGTCGAACGAGAACTGGCACCGCCCGGTCAGCATCGCAGCCAGCAGCGGCAGCTGCCTGCAGTGAGGAAAATGGGTTTGAGAACGCGTTGCTCTGAAAATCATGCGAATGAAATGTTGTTTTTGCAATCCAAGTTGCCTTGTTCGGGAACACACTCGCAACACCAAGCAAACAGTACCTCAGCAGCAGGAGCGGATGCTCGAGCCCAATTTTGCGCAGCGCGAGGTTCGCGTCCAGCAGCCGGTCCTCCATGTTCTTCCCAAACCCGCAGTTCCCGAGCGCCGTCACCAGCGCATGCGTCACCGTGTCCAGCTGCGAAAGATTACGATAGCTTCAAAGGTGTTGGTCAACATGGAATTAGGACCAAGAACATTCCCATCAGTGACCCTTACTGGTAAGATTTTCCTGACAAGTCATCAGCGGTTTTCACAATTTGCAAACAGACAACACTGTTGTGCACAGATTTATGTGCCAGATTATTGGGCACACTCTCAGCTGTTCACGTTTTTACCTGACAGGTGCCCTCTGTCGACTGCGACACGGTGGTCAGCTGACAGGCGGGGTCCTTGTCAATCAGAGAGAGACTGTGCGGAACCCGCAGGTACAGCTGCATCAGAATGTGCCTCACAACCCTCCTGTTCCTGCAAATCACAAGAACACACAGCAAGTTCAGGTGGGGATTTTGGTGCGAGTGAGTTTGACAGGTTCAAGGAAACACGAATCTTGTCATTTCTCAAAGGAAACAGACGAGAGACACTCGGGAGGCAAAACTATTCAAAGGGTGTGGTCGTCACTGCTCTTTCAAATCTCAAGTGCCACATCGGCGTCTTTCCAACTGAGAATGAAGACGAGAGAACGATTGGACTCACTTGTTGAGTTTGAGTTTGTCGTAGAGGTGCTGTGTGACGGCTCGCAGCAGGTCCCTCCTCTGACAACAGGCGCGCAGCAGGAGCGCGATGCGCGTGTCCACGATGGAGTGAATTTGGTCCCGAGGCAGCAGGGACGCCTCGTCCGTCATGTAATCAACAAGAACCTGGACAAAAGAAAACGTTTCGATTGAAAACTTCTTTCCTTCACCTTTTGCAGCTGCCATCCGACGAAGGTCAACTCTGAAGAGCCTGGCAAAGTATTTCGACGAAGAGATAACTTCACATTTGACGCACCGAAACGTCAACAACTGATGAAAACCTCCAAGTCCAATGTGCAACAGATAGATCGTATTCACCTGGACCTGCTCGGCGGTCAGCTGGAGGACGTCTTCAGGCACGTAGTTCTTGGGCAGTTTTTTGTCGCGACCCTGCCAGATCTTCGGGATGTGGATGCACGACCACAGGAAGTCCAGCGCCGAAGTCGAGTCAAACCTGCAAAGAGTCGGCAGATTGGCGTGTGGTGCAGCCTGGATTCACACTCTGTGTGTGTGTGTGTGTGTGTGTGTGTGTGTGTGTGTGTGTGTGTGTGTGTGTGGTGTGTGTGGTGTGTGTATGTGTGTGTGGCCAACATCCCTTTTCTGTATTCCCTACGCAGTGGAGTCTACGTGCGCACCACAAATTGGACATGGGCACAGGTACATATCCAGTTCCAGAACTGCTGAGTCAGAACCCGATTTACTCACTTGGACAACGACTCGCTCTGCAGCAGCAGGGAGATGCAGTGATGCAGCGAGCTCCAGCTCGTGTGGTGCGTCAACAGGGCCAGTAGGTACGACTGGAGACTCCGGCGCTTCGACTTTCTGGTCGAGTCATCGCCTTCAGTCGCCGTTCCCGCTTTTGCCTTTTCCTGACCAATTATATCTTGATTGCACAATGCTCTTTTCATGAAGAGTGCGAAAACTCACTGCGACTTCCGTTAAACTGTGTCAAGGTACCTTCTTTTCGAGGCAGCCAAACAGCAAAGAATGTTCGACGGCCGGATTGGCTGAAATCATCTCGGGGTCAAGGAGCTCCAACCAATCCACGAGCAGACGCTGCGTCGCGCTGTTGATTTCACCCCTGCAGAAGACAGACCCAATCTTCAACAACACGGCCGCGCAAAATATGTCTCCAACACTCCCATTTTAAACTGTTCCCTGTTTCTTCAATTGTGAGTGAGCGGGACATAAGTACACAAGATGACTTTTCATCACATTTTTTTGTCAAATCACGAACAAGACTGAGCCCACCTTTTCAGGGACTGGTGCACGAGTTTGGTGACGGTCTGCGTGATCTGCTTGGCGGTGCCGTCCTGGAGGCTGCGGTGGAGACACGAATTGGTCACCGCCTCCTGGTAGCCGCCCAGATGCTCCTGTCCGTCTTCAGTGCCCAAACCTGAGAAGCACCCACAGCAATTTTCAAAACAATGCCGCAACTCTAACCCACGACATCCAATGACGACAAAGTTTTCTTCAGAGGCTCCTTTGGTGAGACAATCACCCGGTTCTCTTGACAATCAAATGAGTACTCACCGTATGTGAGAGCCTGAGCGACACTTTTGCCACCCTTCTTCTGGAGATATTGCATCTTCTCCTGGACGACGGTTTCCGTGGTGACGGCGGCGTGTTTGTTGAGGAACTGCGTCACGAGCTGTGCCAGCGCACCGGCGTCTCCCGGCTTCAGGTGCTCCTTCACCTTCCTCAGCAGGCTCACCAGATCACCCGACTGCTTCTTCACCTGGAAAACACACATTGTTCCCAAAACTGTTGTCCAAACCTGTGTGACAGGGTTACACAGCACATGCATTTCTGTTCCTGTAGCTTGGTGTCTTTTGACACGAAGCTCAAAACTACCCAACACGTGTCTCTGAAGGACCTGGTCACCTCACCTTGGCCATGAGAATGCGTATCAACGCGCAGGCGAGGACTTGATGAGAGAGAAGCGCCGCCACCAAACTGCCCTTGTGCGATGTGAGGAGCTGAAAACGAGAAACACACGGATTCAATTGTGGTCAATCCGAGGAAAGTTTCGAGTCCCTGTGCCAAGGCAGCAAAACACTTTTTCTTGCTGGTTTCACTTCCCAACACTTACTTTGTTCAAAGCTTTCACGATTGGCAAGCAAATTTCCGGGTCCTTTGCGATCATCTGGAAAACAAAAACCAACACATCAGCGCAACAAGCCTCGCCAATATTTTGCAACGCACCGAAGTCAATGGTATCTGAGATTCTGTTAACAACCGCAATCAAAACTCGAGTTCATTGTTACCTTGACGAGAGATCGGTGCATAAGTTGTCTGTCGGCGGGCTGTGTCTCCTTGGCGACGAAGATTTTGTGGAGGAGGTCGAGCGTCTGCTTGGCGTCGGGTTGCGGAGGGAGGACGTCCGGCGCCCGGGACAGCTCCGACTGCAGCCGGCGGCGTCGCACCGGCGACGTGATGTCGATCTCCTCCGGCTCTGCGCCGTGAAGAACACAAAAGAGCTTCACGGAGAGGTTCATAATTTTTGCGTCCCAACAAGGTATGAATGGGAGGCTCACATCGCGACTTGACTTTGAGTATACTCGGAGCTTACTCTCCACAGTGTTGTTCACACTGCGTGGTCTATCTGTACAGTAAACTCCCGTGCAAACCAGAGAGTTCGGGACGCACCTGGAGGCGTCGGCTCGCTGCCCTCCCGCAGCAGCGCTCGGAACTTCTGACCCCCGACGGCTCCGCGCATGTGCTGCACCTCGATCAGCTGCGCCATGTAGCCCTGAAGACGGAAGACAGGGTGAATGTCTGCATCACTGGATGCGCACAATGAGAACAAACGGAGCAGCACCACAACTGCAGTGACAAAGGAACAACTGAACGAAAACGTTTGCCGCTGCAAAGGGGTGAAAGAAATGCATTTTGGGATCTATGGCGTGATCATCTGACTGTTCAAATGAAGGATAAGCTTGTCACTTTCCACATATCATGCACAAGTCCACGAGCAGAACAGAACTCGAACGTTCGATGAAACAGTGTTTGGAAGGCTCTGTGTCCAAATTTGGATTTCTCTTCGTGTGTTTGCGGCGAAGAAGCGAAAATAACCACATTTCAGTTCTCTTCAAAAAGAAGTGCGCCGCTATTGTTCAAGTTAGCAGTTTGAGCATACGTACAACCGTGGAGTGCACGCACACGTGCCGAGGATTCACCCTGTGAGATCTAGTTGTGCCAAGACCCCACCCGCACCTGACCAGGTCAGCTTTTTCGCTGCCACAACAACAAAGTGCACTCAAAAACAACGCGCATCCCAAAATGTTCCCTTGTTTCAGGCGGGTGGGTGTCAAGGTCCCGCTGATAGTGACGTGAAATGCGCACTCCTTCATGTTCATTTTGGGCACAGTCGAGTGCGCGGAACATGGCCAGCATCCAAACGGGAGACTGTTTGGAGAACAAATATCAATTTTGTGTTTTTAGCAGTGCAAAAGGGCTCTGACACAAAATATTTTAAAGCAGTCTACTGGTACCATTGGACAAATTCAATTTCCCTGGTTGGCCATTGGTTTGGCTTGGAATGGTTGCCAAGGCAGTGTGTGCAGAACAGTTTGTTTTCCAGCAAGGAATGACAGCATTTTGAAATTCAAAAAACTGAAATTGCAGGTAAAACAGATAAATTCGGGTTTGCGGCGTTTTTGTTCTATGAGAATAGACAAATGAAGTGTCCTGGAGACAGGATATTTACGATCTTCCCCTTCAGCCGTCAACTCAACCACCTCGGTCATCTCCCCCGAGTGGACTTCCTTCGTTTTGTCACCTACTTGTGAGTCAAAACTTCTGTTATTACGACCAAACACTGTTTTGGACCTTTTCCCTGTTAAATTGCTTCTTGATCTCTGCCTGCCGACAACTTTCGTGCTGTTTTTCAAATTGTTGTTTGAACTCAAATTTGCATCCTGAAACGTTCTATTGCTGTCACCCCTCCGAATTTCCTTTTCAGACCTTCTTTTCTGCACCATTTTGCTTTGCGCACATGAATTCATCTGTCTATAGTCAATTTTCTTGCGATCTCTTGAACAACGAACTCTCCCAGATGACATACCTTGTGCACTTGTCGATGGTCTTGGCTCGGATGCACTCTCTGTCCTGTCAGAACCGCCATTCCATCTCTGTTTCTTGTCCTTGTGCTTTGGAACATCCTCCTCACTTGATCCACCACTGTCTTCTCTTGATTTGAATCTCTTTTTGCCCACCATTTTCACCTTTTCGCAAAAAGAACCTTGTTTGTTTTTCGTATCCTGTCAATACACTCTCAATTCGGCTAAACACGGCTTTCCCCCATTAAATTTGTGTTATCCTGTCTCCAGGACACTTCATTTGTCTATTCTCATAGAACAAAAATGCCGCAAACCCGAATTTATCTGTTTTACCTGCAATTTCAGTTTTTCAAATTTCAAAATGCTGTCATTCCTTGCTGGAAAACAAACTGTTCTGCACGCGCTGCCTTGGCAACCATTCAAAGCCAAACCAATGGCCAACCAGGGAAATTGAATTTGTCCAATGGTACCAGTAGACTGCTTTAAAATATTTTGTGTCGGAGCCCTTTCGCACTGCTAAAAACACAAAATTGATATTTGTTCTCCCGTTTGGATGCTGGCCATGTTCCGCGCACTCGACTGTGCCCAAAATGAACATGAAGGAGTGCGCATTTCACGTCACTGTCAACGGGAGAACAAATTTCGTTTTGTGTTGGAGAAACATTTCCTGCACCGTGAATCCTACGTGTCCGTGCACTCTACGTAATCACGTCGCCGAGACTGGCTGCTGTAAAATTACCCAGTCACTCCCGCCCTCGAACAACCTGCACACTTTTCAGACACGAACAGAACCAAATTCCCACCAAAACGAAGAGAACGAAGTCGTGGAGGCACAATACTCACAAGCCAATGCCACTGCATTCTGCTCTGCCGAACCTACTCGCATACATCCAATACACCTTGAATCCACCTTTTAGCACCGTTGCACCAACTGACAAATTGTTTGTTTTGATTTTACCTCTGAAAATTTCATTTCCCATTTGCTCAAAAGGAAGAAGTGTCACCACAAAATCTGTGAAATTTTCTGGTTTGGCAAAACTGCTGCATGAAGAAGACTCAAGGTGTATCATGTGACTGTTTCGTTCACAACTCAGAACAGATGACTTGGCTTCTGACGTTCCAAGCGCACGTGACGCAGCAGCAAGCGATTGACACGCACGACAGACTAAAGCAGGTGTCTGCCGAACCACAGACCTTGTCGACGACGGAGGCCTCCATGGCGCGCGGATCGTCCTCCACGGCCGCGTCGAGGCACTGCAGCAGGCGCGACATGCTCGCCACGGGGATCCCGAACGACTGCACGAAGAGCAGCAGCTGCCCCGGCTCCAGGTCCTGCAGAGCTGCAAACCAAAAATCCACATCAACAAAACATAAACAGGAACAAAGACAAACGCGAATGTAGGACATCTCGTAGTCCACTTGCAAGAAACAAAGTTGTAAGCTGAGATTCTTTTTTTGCACATACGCACACAGCAGCGCAGGAGAAGTAACTGTCTGGAGGGAACCGACTTACCAGCCTCGACCAATCGGAGCGAGGTGGATCTGATCATGCGCAGTTTGAGCCAATCGGGGAGAAGCAGCGCCTCCTCAGACGTGTCGACGAGGAAGGCGGTGGGCGGCCGCCCGCCGGGCGGGAACCACGCGTCCAGAAGACTCTCATACTGACTCTCTCCTGCTGACACAAACAACGGTCAACTTCAATCGCTTCAACTGCCCCACAATCTCTGCTCTGACCTTCAGAAAAACTGATTCCTCTCGTTTGTGTTAGTTTCAACCACAACAGTTCGGAAGATTATCAATGCACGTTTTACGCGCGTACCTTGCGGCGCGCCGTACGTGAGGAGGATGATCATGGCGTGAACGACGAGCACGTTGACCGTCGCCGACGTGCCGGACTCCCAGCGCAGCAGGATCTGGTCCTGCGTGTTCGACTGCAAACAACAACACCCGTGTCATTTCCTTCCACGTGGTTGTTTTGGCAATCCCATTTCCATGTTGTGTTCGGTGTCAACCAAGAACAGGGACATACGTCTGTCCGGACTCTTGCACCAACTTTCGGCTGACAATTCTCCTTGCGATTGAGTTTCAACTCACCCAGACGTAACCAGCCTGTTCCTCTTGTGCCTTGCGCAGGTAACTATGGAACAGGTTCACCATGGCGACGAGAACGAGGTCGGAGCGCGGGCTCGTGGCGCCCTCCGATGGCAGCAGGTGGTTGATGAGTGTCGCGCGCTCCACGATCAGCGTCGCCACGTCCTGGTGGGAAACAGACCACGTGAGATGCATGTGCTGTCACGATTCAGAGAAGGAACGTTTCAAAGGATTTCGATGTTTCAAAATTATGCTTCTTGTTGAACGACACTGCGGGAGAAAATTTTGTCTGATCTGCAATTCCACCACTGTCACGCTTGTGAGGAGAGTGTTGGTCGCTACTCACCAGCACGAGCTCGTCGAGCTCCTGCAGCTGCAGGTCCGAGGTGTGCTGCGACAGGAAGACGATGTAGGCGCTGATCGTCCCCGCGTCCGTCTCCACCTGACACGCCTGAAACGTTCGAACGGAACGTGCGTCAAACTCCAGAATGTGTTCACAGCCACAAATGCATACGCTATCACCGGTTGACATCGTCAACACACGAACCAGCCAACATATCACAGACACACACACACACACACACACACACATACATACATACATACATACATACATACATACATACATACATACATACATACATACATACATACATACATACATACATAC
>JAAUXT010116712.1_pt1 | contig 40382 bp, 39 predicted proteins | sample 7278171 | NCBI WGS metagenome assembly JAAUXT01 (sample SAMN14350112, study PRJNA611818) | marine sediment metagenome | isolation source: surface marine sediment (1.8m) | place: French Polynesia: Moorea | collected 2018-08
CTGTTCTCGAGCAGAGAGATATTCATTGTTCCCCATGCAGTGTGAAACAGCATCCTGTTTGAGTGCCGGGTGACGTGTGTGTGTGTGTGTGTGTGTGTGTGTGTGTGTGTGTGTGTGTGTGTGTGTGTGTATGTATGTGTGTGTGTGTGTGTGTGTGGTGTGCATGTGTGGTGTGTGTGCGAGTGTCGGGAAGCCAAAATTTGATTTGCACTTTGAGAAAGTTGTTGGCTTTGTTCTTGTGCCAAGATCAGCGACAATCGGACGCAATCATCTGTCCTTCTGATGAAGCACCAACTTTCTGTTCGAGATCCGACGAGTGTGTCCGATGTTTGGGTTCAGATTTGACATCCAAATGCTCGTGTTGGCATGATGACAGTAGCGACCGGTCCTGTCGTGAGCGCTTCTCTTTCTCCACCAAATTCCCTTGTTTGTCACGGATTTGGCGGAAGGTGAAATTGAGCCGTTTGTCTGTGGGTTGATCCGACGCGCATTTGAAGCGCACAAAGTTCGCTTCGCTCCCCGAGCAGTTGTCAGAGAATCCAGCCAAGTGGACTGAAGCCTCATGTAGGAAACATGGGGACATTAGACTCCGTCAGGCGAAAAGAACTGTCTGTCAACGATACAACTGATGTTGCGTCAGACCGAAACCAGTTGGTTGCACGATCAGAAGGACGGTCCTTGAGATCACGAGACCTTGGGGTCACGAGACCACGCGGACACGTGTTCCGCGCACGGTGTTACAAAGACGATCAAAACGGAGATCCATTGGCGTCAAGTGAGAAACACTTCGTGACTGGTTTGTCATACGTGCGCTCGAGGGAATCTGTCTTTCTTCGGACCTTCGTTACAGCTGAAAGCGAAGTCCATGGAAGAGACCAGCGTCTTTCCGTGGACCCCTAATGTGCGCGTCCTGTGTGCGCAAAGGTGTGGGGAAAGTGTGAAAGAGAAAGGCAATGGCAAGCGCAGCACTCCTAATTGTGGGGACTTGGTTTTCGGACCACGTTGCGCATGTCAATGAAACCTGATGGCGGACGGGGGCGACACCGGGGACTCCTAGCAGAGTTAGCACAAAGTGAATCTGACACCACCAATGCCACCAGGGGGAATATCTCAGCAGTTGCGAGTCTTCCACGAGGGAACTGTGCCTGACACTGGAGCATTCGCCACTTGTTTTGCCACAGAACTGCATGACAACGCGCCCGTGCAGCTAGTGTGCATTCGTGAACCCATCAAGCTCAGTTTTCTGTTGCCCGGAGACACCAGCTTCTTTCGTCACCCAACAGTCTCTTGCCAACAGATTTTGCACGCACGTTTTGCAAGGTATGTCACATTTTCCCGCCCCAAACTCCTCTTAAACCCCGCAGAACTGCTGGAAAAATCACCACGAAATCGAAATGCGCCTTGAGCACCACAGTTTTCCCCATGTTTTGGCACTTTCGCCTGTTCTTTCCGTGAACTTGACACTTAGACTCGATTGTGCTGCCAGTCTGTCAAAATTTGACAGTTTTACAAAACCAGGAAAAGGTCACGTCTTTCCTCAATGCCGTCCCCCAAAATACTGGTCGTGATTTCGTCTCTGCCCTTCAGAAAAATATATCTAACAAGGATTTTCTGGATGGACAAAACAACAAGTCGGGAAATCGGAGATTTCTTTTGGACAAGAGAATGAAGGGTTGAAAGGCAGTGACGCAATGTGCGCTGTGCATATTTGAGTTCTCGTTTCAATTAATGTGTTTTTGAAACAAAAGTTGCCGAAACTGTGACAGGCGCTTTCAAGTGTAGCACCTCGCGGACTTCCAGCAGACGGGTCGAAGGCGCCGCCGAAACCTCACAATTCAGTAGAGCTGTCATTTTTCGCTTCGGAATGTTCCATTGCCGGAAACCACGCGCATGTGGCGGTGCATGGAGCCAGACAGAGCTCCCCGGCTGGATCCCGCGGGCGAAACTTTCAGCCAGCAGCACCTCAATGGTGCCTGGAGGCCTCAGGATGAACTACCTGTTGTTTCACACTCTTTTCAGACGACGAGGAGGAGTTGATCTTTGCTACTTTGCTTCTCACGCACAACACACGCGACAATATTTTCTGTGTTGCAAAGAATGAACGTGTCCAAATTGGAATTTTGCTTGCAGTCTGTGCTTGCTTGCCACAATGAAATGGCGCATACCACATGTTTCCCGTGATACTTGCAACTCAAGCACAAAAAATAAACTTTTTGCCTGGCTTTTTTGTGGAACTCCAGGCACATAGATCTGCAGGCACTGTCTCTCCCTGTTCTCTTCCTGTAAGACTCTGATCTCCCTTCGTGCGTTCAACCCATTCACAACACATGTCACTGTGTTCAGCAGCATTCGGAACAGCTGCGAGAAGACGTTGGTTTTGTATCCCGGGCTCAACGGCAAGTTGTCTCACACGTCGAATGTTCGTAGCAGGCTGAAAACCACGGAAGTTCCCTGAAATACCTCAGGGGCGGATCCGGCTCGGTGGGCGCCCAGGCCCCCTCTTAACCTCAGAGAAAACAATTTGACCCGTTCAATGTTGCAGGTGCAACATTCTTTTTTACGTTTGAATGTCAACTATTCAAACGTTGAAGTTGAACCCCAAAAGTTGGGCCAGCTCAGATCGTGGAATCTCGGAACCTGTCCAAGAGACAGGAAGACAGGGTTATGGAACTGTTTGAGCGCGTTCGAGGCACGATATCAGAATGGACCGCGATTTGATCGTCACGAGTGAATTGCCTGCGACATTCTGAGCATGTCGAGACTTTGTCAAGACATGCTAATGTGGCAGGCACTTGCGCAAGTGTCGATCAAATCAAGGTCAGTTCATTGAGTGCTCAACAAGCTCATACAGTTTCATGACCGTTTCTACCACGCACAGGCATTTTCGAGATGAATGGCGATTTTTGACCATGATTCCTGTTGACAATGAGAGAGACTGGTCGGCTATTGTTCGGACTGTTTGTAGTGTGTTGCGTTGCAATGGATTGTGAGCCTGATTGTGGGATTCCTGTTGTGAATTTGGTTGATTCTGACGACGACCTGAACGTGTCTGCCCTTGATCGCACGATACAACCTGAAGATTTCGGCAGTGATTTCTGGTAAGTTTTTGAATTTTGTTTCATTCTAATTTGTTGTCAGTGAGTTGAGGGAACATTTTGGTTTCTGTTGGCCTGAAGAATTGTGTCTCAAAATGATTTTTTTTCATGTTCAGTGGCATCGATTCTTCAACTCAAGTCAGTGAGAGAGAGATGTGTGATGAAGCCCGGTTTGCTGCCAGTTCCGAGGCTGAAGAGGCGTCCATCGTGCACAGTTTCCAAGCCTCCAGAACAAGAATCAAAGTAAGTTTGTTTGAATTGTCAATTTTTTGGAGTTGGGCAAAGTCTATAGATTGTTGTTTGAGAGAATACTTAATTTGTTATTTTTTGTTTTGACAGTGTTTCATCGACAAGAGAAGACGCGTCCGTGACGGGCACCGAAGAGCATGACTCTGCAGCTTGTGAGACGAAGTCTGATGACACTCCTAGACAATTCCGCTTCAAGAAGGCCACTTCCAACGCAGAGCTTGACCAGCTAAGTGGGAAGAAGTTTGCCTTGAATACTGATCGAAAGATTACTTGGGCAGTGGACTTGTTCAACAACTGGAGGGATGAACGCATGAAGGACCCTGATTGTCCGACAGAAATTCTTTGGTGTAGTTTGAAAGATCCCACACTGAACAAGGCTCATCTTTGTCGAACTCTGTGTTCCTTTGTCAATGAGGTGAGGCGTAAAGATCGACAAGAGTACCCGGGGAAGACGTTGTATGATTTGGTTCTCTGTTTGCAATTCCACTTGGAAAAGAAAGGCATGTTCTGGAAGCTGATAGATGATGAAGAGTTTGTCCAGTTAAAGTTCACGTAAGACAACTTGATGAAGCAGCGGTGTTCTGAGCGACTAGGCAATACCATGTCTTCAGAGGCCATATCATTTGACCAGGAAGAAGTTTTGTGGGAGAAGGGCATACTGGGCGAGGACAATCCAGAACTACTGCAGAACACACTTGTTTATCTTTTGGGAATCTCTTTTGCGCTGAGAGGAGGCGACGAACATTGGAGGTTGAGGTGTCTGAAATTTGATCCGCAAATCAATGTCATGGTTGATGAGAAGGGAGTGAAATTTCTGTCATTTACTGAGGACTTGAAGATGAAAACGAATCAGGGGGGTTGTCTGGGAAGGCTTTCAAACAGAGACATCTCAAAATTTATGGGAATTCTCAGAACACCGACCGCGACGTAGTGCGTCTGTACGAAAAGTATATTTTACTCTTGCCTGACAACCCGAAATGTGGAGCTATGTACAAATATGGTTTGAGCAAGGCAACATTGTCTCCGCGTTGCTGGTTCACAGACAAACCTGTAGGGGTCAATGCACTGAAAAAAGTCATAAGCAACATGATGAAGGAGGCAGGAATCAGTGGCCGTTTCACAAACCATTCTTTGCATGCGACAACCGCTACAAGGATGTTTCAAAAGGGTGTCAATGAACAGCTCATCAAATGTGTGACCGGGCACAAATCAGATTCAGTTAGAGTGTACAAGAAACCTTCAGACACACTTCTGAAAAGTGCATGCAGCACAGTTGTCAATCGACATGCTGCTCGCCCCGGAGACAAAGTCAGAACAGTTGAGTACAACAAAGATTACGTTGCTCCCCCAGAATTCGACATCGATGCATATGAAATTAGACCAGAAGACAAAGTGTCTTACAAACTTGACCAAACTGAATGTGAAAGTGTCAAAAGTCACAAGAGGAAATGTACAATGGTAGATGATGAAGGCAATTGTACTGGTCTCTGTACAGTTCTGAAAAAACTGGATGAGAAAAGCAATGACAAGAAGGTTAAAAAGTTCAAGTTGTGCGTCGAATTCAAGAAATGAGATGGCAAATAGTTGTCATCTCCAAGTTTTGTTACCATGTGCAGTTTGACAAGTTTGACCTATTTGAATAAAAGTTTGTTCGGAGCAGATATCAGAACTGTCCGGTCTTCTGTGGCAAGTCAAAGAACCGTTCAAGAAAACGCCGCCGTGCTGTAGACACCGACGAAGGAACAAACCCCCGTCACCTTTCAGTCTCCACCGCAGGTGAGACCAAGACAACCAACCTGCAGTTTGTTCGATCTTTTGCTGGGAAGTGCAGGCTTCTTGATCACAAATGTCAGTTTTTTGTCAGCTGTATGGTACGGTCGTGTACGAGTGTATATTGTACCCCCTGCAGGAGCGCAGCGCAGTTTGCCCTGGAGCGTGCGTTTCTTTCGCTGGCTCCGAGTCGCAACTGCGTGCTTCCCGTAGATGTTCGCCTTTGGAAATAAAGCGACATTAGTCACAGGGCAGAGGTTGGACGCACTGTCCAATGAAACTTTTATGTTGCGCATTGAGCCAGCCGCAACATGTGTTTGCTCTTTGAAGCATCGTTTCAGTCAATCATGTCTGCAGAGTGATATCGTCCCGAGTCCAGCCAGACAAAAGGGACGGGATACTGCTGACGAAGCCTCAACCAAATGATTCACTCCGACTTGTATCTGAGCAAAATTTTTCACAAGTGGCACGTTAATTTACCCGAATGCCCATCACCCTCTGGAATTGAGTCGAGTCTTTTGGGTTTCCGGTGCGCAGAGAGGTTGGGAGAGATGTTTGAGTCGGGAGGAATTCATTTCACTGCAATGCAAGAACTGTCTCTGAAGCACACCTGTGGGACTAAATACGGAAACTGTTGGCCCGGCGTGCTTTCGTGTGGCGTTCTATTCACCGGGCTGTGTGACGCTGGTGACGCGGTCACCGCGCCAGCTTCACCTTCACGCATGCGCACTCGCCGCGTTGTAGCGTCTCAATGGCCTCAAATCTGTCCACAGTCAGAGGAGGACAGTTCATGGAAATTCAGGAGGTCGTGGCCTCCATCATTATCACATTGGTGTGACTTGCCCCCGTTGCGTGTCAGGTCACAAATGATTAGGCCCCATCCGTATGAATAAGTTCGGTCCCAACAGAAAGCCTGCAGCCTCCTGCCTGCAGTCTGTGTCCCGGTGGAAAAACTGAAAAACGGACGAAGACCGCGAGCCTCGTGTATCTTTTTGAGAACATGTCATTGCGTGGTTGTACGACAAGTTTCACCTTGTCGGAAGCTGTTTGAAATGCTTTGCATCTTTTATTAAAAGCATTTTTGATCACACGACCTCATGAATCAAAAAGAGAAACCCACTCCAATGACACAGTTTTGTTGAACATGCGTTGGTCAACAAAACCAGGCTCCCTGACTTTGGCATCACATTGATTTTTGCCAAATCAAACAAGCCAACATGAGTGGAACAGGGCTGGCGAATCAGAGGAACCGTCCTCAACAGAACAATTTCAGACTTCACCTCGACATTCATTCTTCCGGAATCTGCAGGACGCACAAACCTTTCCTCCAAGATTTACTCACTTTGTTGCAGCTTTTTGCAATGACTTTTGAACACAAATTGCATGCGGCACATTTGAAGAGCTTTTCACATTGAGCGGGCAGCTGGGAGGGTGTTTTTGCTAAAAAAATTTTCCACAAGTGACGAGTCTCTGCAGGGCACTTGCGCACCAGTGCTTTTTGTTATGTTTTCGGTTTTGTTTGAAAGTTTGACGACAGTGAAGCAAGAAACAAAAAGGGTTGAAACGGTCCAAATTTTCACAGGCATTTTTGTTCATTTTCAGAATCTTTCTGCTGCAACCTGGCGATTTTTCCCAACAGAAAAGCTCGTTGGTTAATTTCAACACTTGAAACGGCCTCAAAAATGCACGGCGTCGCAGAGCGCTGTATGAACTTTAAAGCACCAGGTTGACTAGGACGGAGAAAATGCGGACCAATTTGGTTTTCTCTTCTTTCGCAATGCAAAAAGTGCGCTTTCCGGTACTTGGGGGGTGGGGGGGAGGAGCGACCGTTGGGCGACACACAAACAAGATTGAGATTGTTCTGTCTGCAGATTCCTGAAAATGTCTGCGAATCTCGGTAAATGTAAACAACCCAAATCCAGCAGCAGTCCAGTGCGTGATTCAACACAAAAACAATCAAAGATGAAGTTTTCTTACCGTCAGAAATGTGTTCACACCAGCAACGACGCAGGGAGCAGGATGGGCCGGCCCTTCCCTTCCTCAACAGCGTCCTGCGACAAAAGAACAAGTTTTACTCAGTTTCTGCGCTCGTGCTGGGGACGCTCCTTGCGGGGCTTTATACGGCGTCCCTCCCTCCCCCGGATTCTCCCGTGCGCTGCGGTCCATCGCCGCTTCATCTCCCTGCGTCATCAGCGTTCGCACATTTGCATATTTCCTCTGTTGATTCCGAAAAAGGCTGAAGAGAACAAACAAGAGGAAATATGGGATGATTGAGAGGGCTCCATGCAGCCTCCCAGGGTCAAAGAACCGGGCGTTGATGATCTGTGTTCTTTGTAGAAACTTCGGGTGACCCGCGATGTTGGTTCAGGTGTTCGAACATTGAACCTTCAGGAATGAAAAAGAACGGACTCGAAATTGTCAAACGTGTTCGGCTTCGTCTTTGCCACAGGGTGGAAGACAGGTTCTTGAACTGCATAGCGTTCCTGGAGCCGTCAGTTCTTGAACAATATCTCAACAGCTCTGCCATTTTCACAGCGACCCAGAGAACTAAACAACCTACTGAAACAGCCAGTCCACAAAGAGACCTGGCCAGCGTCGCAAAAACCACGCGTTGATTGTGGTTCTCCATTCTTTATCAAGATCCACCACAAGCCAAGCACTTACCGCACGCTTCACGTGCACACAATCTGACCCAGACACAGGATCCAGGACCTGGGACCCAGAGCACAGGGGGCAGGACCCTGACCCTGACCCACACACGCGCCACACACACACACACACACACACACACACACACACACACACACACACACGAACACGGAAGGAAAACAAGAAAAACAAGAAACGTCCTCAACAACTTTGAGACCCGAAGTAAATTCGACTCCATGTTGTAGTGAAGTGAAGAAACGGAAGTACCCAGGTTTTCTGTTGTTCTGCGTCCACTCCCTACTGCGCGTGTAACAGAAAGGATAACGGTGCTTTTTACCTTTTGACGCCGTCAGTGCTTTTGCTGCGAGCAACACGCGAGACGTTTCAATAATTGGGCTCATTCCAGGGAAGAAGAAAGGAAACGGCACAATCAACCTGTCCAGCCACTTGTTCTCCCGCTGGTTGCGGAAAGGAAAAAGTGTTGTTTGTGTTGCAAGTCAAAGTTGTGCTGTGGGACAGTTCTACGGAAAGTAAGACAAACTTCCCAGTTTCCGTTTGCGCTGGGGAGTTGTCGTTAGGGAGTTGTGGCAGATTCGTCCGGCCTTCTGTCCGGTGTCTCTCTCGCCTCCTTCCTCGTTGCTGAGACTTGGTCTGTTGAAAGCTCACAAAGCACTGATATCCACGTCTCCACTCTGCAACAGATGTTGACGGGTGATCCATCCAGAGGAACGTGTCGGTCACGAATTTGACTCAGTCCAAGATCCTTGTCCTGGTCCACCTCCAGTCAGAATTATAGTAAAAAAAACTGACTCGGTCTCTTCACAAGACCCGCAGTGGTCTCAGTCGGGATGACTCAGACAACTGAACATTTGTGATGAGAGGACGAGTACGGGCTGAACATCAATGAGAAGACCACACACACACACACACACACACACACACACACATACACACACACAAACACACACACACCACTCCAGGTGGTTGGAGCCCAGAAAGACCCGGAGCTCAGGAATCCAAAAACGGGTGAGTAATTTCAACCTCAACCTGATGCATATTTACTGTTGGGCAGTCATTGCGCACGGACAGTCGTCTCAGCCTCTTCTCTCGTGTCCGAGGTTGTTCATGGTCAGTCCATCATTGAAAACATGTTCAATCCGAATGGCGTATGTTTTGGATTCACGGAACAGCGGTGTCATGAAGAGACGTGTTCTTCGTTGTGTCTCCATTTGCGCGTCTTAATTATGCACGACGCTGCCTGGCGATGCGGACGGCGGGAGCTCGTGCCCTTCGGAACCCAGGATGCGATGCGATGCCGTATCAGACCAGGCTCCTTGTAGGGAGAACGGAAATTGCGAGCGAATTAAGAGCCCACGGGTGCTGTCAGTCCCTTCCAAATTCACACGGACTGTGCTGAAAACAGGACACAACATACTCCACTTGACCAGTTTCAGTCGTTCCTGCTCTGACTTGGTGCTTGTGTTGTGGTTGTGGCAAGAAGCGTTCCCACCATCAAACATGGTAACCCCCCCCCCCCCTTTTGTGCCTGAGACCCATGTTTTATGTTCATGGTGTGTTGTTTCACTTTTGGTCAGTATTTTGTGTGTTTGTTGTCTGTTTGTTGCATTGTGGTCTTCCAAGATTTGAGTGTCATGGCCCCCAGCCTACTGACGGATCAGACTTGGTCTCTGGCAATGGCACCCAAGGGGATCCAATGACAAGCTTGTCATGGGAACCAAACCCAGGTTGAACTTTGGCTCCGCAAGAGAGCTTTGTCAGGGTGTTTGCTTGTGACACTCTAGTGTAACACCCTGGTGCTTGAAACACTGTAGTTCAGCATGTCTCCTTCAGGTTGTGCCCAGTTTTGGTTGTTGTTTTCAAAGTTGGAGGACCCATTTTTTCAGCTCACCGAAGTGCCCCGTCAGAGAAGAATCACCAAAAAAAACTTGTTTGTTCGGGACACCCAAACATCCTCTGACATCACGAACTAAATTGGCGAGTTCTTGAAAAACACAACACAAGTTCTGCACATTGCAGAATTTGTAGCTTTTCAAAATTGACCATGTTGATGTGAAACCCACTTTCATGGACAGAACCCGTGTAAGTGGTGAGGGTCAGGCTATTTGTGAGTGGCTCGTTAGCAACCTGCACTGGCCAATCAAGGAACGTCTTAATGGTCGTTGCGTCGCATTTTGTCCCTGTGCGACCGGCACCTTTACGAGTGTCTACAAGACGGAATTACGTGAGTATCACAAGAGATACATAAATGATAACAGTGTTGGGAGAGGCCCCCTGGGAGACTGTGGCCCTCAGTAAAAAACCTGAGTCACATATTAATTTTCATGGCTCGTGGCAGAGCAAGACAAATAAACCTGGCGCCACAGCACAACAAGATGTCCATTTGTTTCAGCGTGTTTCTTCGATGTTCCCTGGCGCTCCCATTTTTTTTTCAAGATTTGTGAGTGTGCGTTTGCGCGCGCGCGTGTGTGTGCATGGGAATCGTACAAAAGGGGTGCCTGCATGGACTTCATTCCTGTTGATCACAGGCCACCAACTGGAAGAAAGAGACACGTTGTGAAGACACCACGGTTCAAACTCAAAACCCAGTGGCAATGGGCGTTGACCCCCCCCCCGCCCACTGCCCCAGGGCGTCTGGGATGACGACATCACGACAGTGATGAGTCGTGATTGCGTTGAGTTGAGTCGGGAACAATGTAACTCAGTGAGCAGCTCGGGTTCACACGATGACAAAGGTTAATTGTCCTGCCTTTCACTGTTGCGGTCTTTCGGGTGCTGTGGGCATCCCTGAATTGAAGCATTGATACAAACAAATGGCTTTAGATATCTGCAGATACAGTTGTCCCGGACGTGAACACTGTATAATTCATGGTCGCGTGACAGACACGCAGAGACGGGGAAGACCCGCCAAGGAGCAGGAGATTTTGACATGAGCGCAGTCATGAACGTGTTGCTGTCAAACTGGGAGATATCGTCATCCGCATCGCGTATGGAAATCACCCGACATCTGGACGTAACTGTTGGCAAATTTAATTTGGTTGGAACACGCAGGAGTCTTGGACAGACAGACAGAAACATCGTCTGGTCTCAGGTCTCATGCGAGAATGACGACGAAACAAGTTTTTACATTTCTGTTGTCAGCAATTTGTAAAAGTTCTCAACGGATAACGTTGATGAAAATTTTTGCCACCAAAATGCGGAGGGGGAGGCTGTGTGGGTCTTTTTTTCTGATTGGGGGGGGGCGGGCGCAAGGGCGGGGAGCGTGCTGTTGATGTTTGTAGCGCGCGCGCTTGTTGTCAACTTCTTCTTGCGCTGGTTGTACAATATCCAGTCGACACCCTGTGCATGGATTTGTCCACACCACATTTTGGGAGAAAAAGTCCCAAAGTGTCACACTTTTCTTTCAGCTGAACATAGGTACGTGAAGTTCATGCACGGAATCTGAACTCCCTTCAGACCAGGACCAACAGTCAGGACCTACAGTCAGGACCTACAGTCAGGACCTACAGTCAGGACCTACAGTCAGGACCTGCAGGCAGGACCTGCAGTCAGGACCTGCAGGCAGGACCTACAGTCAGGACCTGCAGTCAGGACCTACAGTCAGGACCTGCAGTCAGGACCTGCAGTCAGGACCTGCAGGCAGGACCTACAGTCAGGACCTACAGTCAGGACCTGCAGTTTCCTCGTATTTTCCCTCCTGCTCCTGCTCCTGCTCCACCTGTTGTTTACACTCGGGGCTGCGCTTTTAGCGAGCAATCCAACTTTGCGTCCACATAAGTAGGAGCGCCATAAAAAGAAGCTTCTTACGGGGGGTTTTGGTCCCAATAGTGAAATCAATTTTCTCCTCACATTCTGAAGGCACATCTTGTTATCAGGATGTACCGTGTGACGAGCGGCTCGTATAAATTATTCATTGCAGATCGCAGATCCCAGGTAATGCGTTGAATCTGCAATCACCCCGACGTAACCGGAAACCCCTGCCTCACATTAGCCGTGATTCGCAAAGTTTTTTTCCCAAGGTTCCCACAGGTGAGGGATAATTGCAGGAGCCCGAGGTGCACATTTTGCCTGACGTTCGCAGAAGCTGTTTTGGCTGAGATCGCTCAGACGTGCAGTGAGATTCGTGACATACAAAAAAGATTTCTGTTTGTTCCTGCTGGACGGGTGTTGTTTTGCAAAGTACTCATCGCGTGCGCGCTTTGCTTTTATTTGTCAATGCTGAACTTGTTGATTGTGACGCGCAAGACATTTGGGAAAAGGAGACACAACCCAGCACCTGTTCTTTTTTCAAAAAGGAAAGTTTTCATTGTGGTGGGGTGTGGATTGCCACACCACCAAAATATCTTGACCTGACCAAACAGGGTGCAAAGGAGATTGAAGAAAGGCCAGTGTCTTTTGGAACAACTTGTGGGCGACTCTGTTTCACCGGACGTGCCTCTGAACCAGAAGTTGAAACCAACAGACGGAGCAATTGATGAGAAAAGTCAGAATCTCCCACAAAAATGACTCTGGTGAGAGTTTGAGAGCGAACACACAGAGCAGGGACGCACACACCCCGTGTCCGCCCTCTTTCTGGACAGGCAAAAATGTTTTCTGGTTCCAACTCCACAGACACAGCACATGCACTTGCAGTTGGTCCTTTTATCACCGTGGGCCCGTGGCTCTTCCTCACAAATGAGGCACACAGATAAAACGGGGGAAATGTGAGTCACATCTTGGTGACTCTGAGTTGACAAGTTTATCGCTACACAACTGTGCCAGATGTGCGTGAGCCAACAAATGGCGGATCTGGCGTCCACCGCTGCAGATGCCACGAATGTCTGCAACAGTACAGCTGTGATTCTTGCGAAACATACCGGGGTTTGGCAAATACGTCCGGTCCTTTCGAGACACGTCCCAATTGCCAGGTCGGTGATACAGATACCTTTTCGTCACTTGTCATTGGTTCTCAGTGAACAAATTAGTTTATGGACCGCCGATCTGGCAATTTGGGAACTACGCGGATGGAAAATTCGGGCGTGCTGAACCTCCCCAAAGAACAACCACACTCACCACGAAGAGGCTTGCGGTTGAAGACGGGGTTCTCACACTGCACAAAAATGGTTCATGTGAAATCACACAATGACTCTTCGAGACCTTTGGTCGAGAAAGGAGTTGTGTGATTGACACAACCCAGCACCCAGCACCCATTTCTACCACAATGTAAGCTTGTACGACATGTTTAGAGATCGCAGAGTTGTTGAAGAGATTTTCACTCCAGCCCAGCCTTCCGTGGATGAGTGCGCTGTCTGCAAAAAGGTGGAGGTTTCCAATTATCATCTCTCATACAGCTCAAAACAACATCCTGTTGCACTAGAACACACGCAATGCGTGTTCTCGTATTCGCTTTTGATCCACCAGGAGCTCCAAATGTGCGTTTTAACCGACAGAAACAAATGGTTTCTTCAGCAAACGCAGGTTTGGAGCAGGTCAGGAAAGGGTCGGGTACTGTGGTCCTGAGAGGCTCAAAATGATAAGAAACATTTCAGGCGGCGGGAGGGCGTTGAAAAGAGGCCCAACTTCAACTTAGGCTGGGAACACACTCCCCGCGACGTACAGTGTGCGACGGACTGGATGGCAACGCAGCAACAAAATCATGCAAACAGACACACTAGCCCAGTGACAAACCATTATCCAGGGTTATCAATAATGTTGCTTTTTTATCACTGGATAGCTTGTATAGTTCTCATATAGCAGTTTTGAATTTTTTTGGATGTTGTAACTGGATATAGGTTTGTTCCCCCATACACAATATGTTTGAAATCTTTGCAAAATGGATAGGGAAAGCATTGTATATTTCATTTTATCACTAGATAGGATGTGTAGTTCCCATACAGCAGTTTTGAATTTTTCTGGATATTGTAACTAGATGTAGATATTGGTTCCTTCATATATATCTGAAATCTTTATAAAATGGATGGGGAAATCCTAAAAAATTGTTTTGTGCCATATCATCCAGCTCCCCTGCAACAGGCTGAACTGCTACCAGAGCAATTAATATGATGGGCTAGCCTGTCACATCCACCCTGTCATGGGAGATGTGTCCACATCCATTGAAAATATACTGGATGGGTTCAGCGATGGGGCAGCAAGTGCGACGGAGTGGATGCATTGGGTGACGCGCCCACCCCGTCGCGCTTCAGTGTGTCCGCACCCTTAATTAAACAGTTCTGCAAAAAAATGAACAAAATTGTACCTCAGTAGCAAAATGAGTTGGGCAGTCAATTTCTTTGTGGGTCCCTTGACCTGTGGGGTTTGTCTGTTTGTTGGTCTGATTTTCGAGCCATCATTCATGCAACGCGGGGTGATGAAATTGTACAAGATGTTTCTGGTTCGGACGGTCATAGGTGACCCTTCCTTCGCTGCGGTCTGGACCTGAAGGACCATTTCTATTTTTCATGTCTTCTCCCTTCGCATTAGTGTTACAGCAATTAAATCCCCTCATGGCTGCTTCGTATCTCTTTCAGTTTTGCTCTGGTGCACCAGGAGAGACGATAACATTCCCCAGCGGGATTTCGTGTCCTGGGAACATCATATACTCGTGCAATTTTCAAGAGACATGCGACGCGACAAACCACAGGTGGACATCGCGAAGAAAGAGAAGAGCCTGTGAAGATCCACGCAGTGAACTTTTGTAATTTTGTCACCCCCCACAAAAAATAGAAGAACTTGATTGGATTGGGAGCAGCCAACCCTGACTCTGAATTCTCACTGGAAGGGTGCAAACGTCCATTCAGATATTTTGAAAACATTGTGAATGGTTTGCCAATGTCCTTCTGCAGATACCCGCTACTTGTCAAAAATGTGTGTGGGATCGACTTCGGCATCCACTCGGATTTTGCTGTGTTATTGGCTTCTGAGTCAGAGATGGCGCACACCTCGCTTTCCGGCAGGAAGGCCCAAATTGCGACGCTTTTGACCAACACAAGTACGGTATGAAAGGAGACGTATGTTCCAGTGCCAAAAACACCACGAGAACTTCTGCAACTGCAAGCATTTCGCAGAACTGAATTTGAGTTAAATCTAACCCCACAAATCTGTTCGTGTCAAGACATTGGTTCTGTTCTATAAATCTGCCTCCTTGAATTCCTACCATTCCATGTTCTCAACATCACGAAACTGAGCTCCAAGAAAGTCTGAGAATCCGAGAGGGTGGGTGGGGGGTTGGGGGGGCTTTCAGATTTTCAGGTGGTGATTCTCGGACGTCAACAGAACAGCAACATCGACAAATCTTGAACAATATAAATTCCACTTTGTTTCCTTGGTGTCAACTGTCTCTGCGTGACTGTGTCTGCCACAGCAAAGCGAATTGTGCTGGTGGTGCTGACGAACCATAATTCTTGGTTCATCCCACTGAAGACAGCCGAAGCTGGTTCAGTCTGAGCTGCCTTGTGAAAGAGCTGCAAGGCCTTGGGGAAGAGAGAATCTGAGCCGTTGTGAAGGGACACGCGCACATCCAGGAGAGAGCGTGGGCATGAGCAGGTCTGTCGGATCCAGAGTTGGGGTGAGAGGACCAGGTCCGGGTGTGGCCTCAGAGACGACTTCGTCGTACATGTGGGTGGAACTGGAAAAACTGAAAACTTCTTCCAGCGCAAAACGGCGGACGAAAGAAAGGTTGAGATGCAGCCGGTGTGGAGGCTTTTTCACACCGGTCCAGTCTGACATCCAATGTGAAGGGCCTCGCATGGGGTCTGAGGGAGTCGTGTCGAACGGTCCATCCCATCGGACAGGGCCCAGGTTCTCACGGGTTGTTTCTGACTTCCCCAACGTTTTGCATTGGGGCTCCATCACACCCCCCCCCCGTTTTCCACTGTCCGTGTTGTGCACCAAGCAGGTGCAGAATGACCTGTGAGTTGTTTCACCAAGCCCGTTCGCCATATTGTTCCCTTGGCTGTGGTGACAGTTTCTTTCTGTTTTCTCGCTTTGAAATATCTACGGAACAGCTCGAAGAGCTGAATGCTGCTGTTGACTTGACTTCGTGTTGTGTTGGCTTGTTGGTCTTTACTGTCCCTTTTTTCCTACAGGGAGACAACCCCAGCACAAGTCCACACTCAACGCACGGCAACCAAAGATGTCTTTGTGGAGCAGGGCGGATGGGTGGACCTCTTTTCACGAGAAGAACGAACTCCGTGTTTCGTTTCCGCTTTGTTGTTGTGCCTGTGGTGATGGGTGGGAGAGGGCTTTGACCTCGCACACCCGAGAGAGCAGAATTCTACAAGCTTGAGCACAAAACCTTTCCACGGGACGAACAGATTTGAAGTTGTACGAGCCTTTTTGTGCTTGTTGAGACAGCAGATCTTTCAAGAAAGCATTCAGCAAAAGCACATTCATGATCGAAACACTATTCCAGAATACAGCTTCCAGTCTGTTTGGTTGTTCAAGCAGAAAAGAAACGCAACAGATGCGCAAGAAGCACCAGGCCTCCCGGAAGCCCGCGAAGCTTTTTTTTTGTGTCCGTGTCAATCCATTGATAAAATGCAAAAGGGAAATGCAACTTGGAAAGCAATCCCGCATTCACGGACGCGCAGCTAGATCGTGCGTTGGTGGGTGTTTTCGGACAACCGGAAGGCGATTGTTCAGGCGGCATCACGGGCGTCGTTCTGCGGCAGAAGAAGCGGTAATTAGCGCGCGAGTTCGTGCTTCCCAAAGCTGCGCGGCTCAGCACGGATCTGCGGACTGCGCCGTGACTTCCCAGCAATTCGCGCTCAACGACCATCGAGAAATAATTGTCGGAAGAAAACAGGGTTCGCGAGACAGGTGTGTAGCAGTGGACCCGACAGAACGTAAACAAGAACTGAAAGGAAAGCAGTTGTCACAACGAACAACGTTCCTGAAACATGTTGTTACTCTCAACATGATGTCAACGTTTTCAGTCTGAGAGTAAAAAACAAACACTGTCTTGACACGCGTGTCAGAATCATGCTGACATGGGTGTCGTATTCTTGATTTTCAGGCACCTGGCACTTGACACAGTTGATCTGTTGTCGCTTTGGACCCGTGCACTTGGCATACTCATGTTGAGAGTTTCGCACCCAGAATTTCGTGTCCAGCATCGTCTTGACATGGGTACTCAAGACCTCTTTTCTGTGCAGTTTCAAAACCTTTGTGCCGTGTGAACACTGCTACGGACGATTGTAGAAAAATAAAACAATCGGAAAAGAGGTTTGGCTTTGACCAGGGTTTAGTCATGCCCATCACAGTGAAATCCAACATTTCTCCGGCAAAACTTTTCGACGGGAGTTGATCTATTTCAAGTTTGCTGGTTTCTAAATTTAGAGCTTTGAAATGGAAGCTGTAAAATCTTGTGGCGGTTTGTGTGAGTGCAATTTTCAAGAAAGATGCTAATTTGTGCAAAAGTTTTGATTTCGTTCAATCAAACATGAAACCGCCAAGAAGACAATGTCGTCAGAGAACAAGAGAAAAAGAGACGGGCAGTTTCACGTACCAAGGCGCGATCAAATGTGAAATGGTTCTTCAGAGTAAACATCGCTGTCCTTCTCGAGTTCAGTGACGTTTGTGTGTGTGTGTGTGGGGGGGGTCGGGGCGTGGGGTGGCGTGCGGTGTCACAAACCAGAAAGCTGATTCCATTGTCTCACAAAATTGGCGCATGCTGAATGTGCTGTTGTGGCTTAGAGCATTCCTGGTCACTGGTGGTTTGTTTGTAGAGCCCGCGTGCGTACAATTTTCATGTTCAAACTGAGATGTTTGGAAACAGTTTCTTTCCGTGCACACCTGAAGTGCACTTGTCGTCACTGAGATCACGCGCATGAGTGGTTTTCTTTTTTTGTTTTCAATTACAGTATTCTCAACCTCCAGCAGGTGCAACTGCACCCCTTCCCCAAAAGAGCCCTCACCTGTGTCGTCAGGGTCAAGCTTTTGCACTTTGAAACTGGAATCATTTCTGGTTTGTACCTCAGACCCAATCGTGGATCCGCCAGACCTTTCTGTGCTGTCCAGGCACACAGGGACACATGGACGCTGACATTTATCACCTGATTTGGCAAAGTGAATCAAAGCGTTATGACCAAGCTGCAATTCGGTTGGGATATTGCTGGTGCACGAGTCCAAATGAAATAATGCCCGGAACGTGAGCGTCTTGATTAGAACACGCAAGCGCACATGTTTCACTGAGTTGACCCATTACCTATTCATCCGTGCACAGGAAGCAAATGGCTGTTACGTTCCTGGGGAAGGAACTTGTCTTTTTCTTTGCATTGTTTGAAAATCAAAACTTGCCTTTTGATGTGACAGGAAAAGTAAAACACAATTGAGAAGCTCTTGAAGCTGGGGCGTCGATTGTGGTATCAACACCAGGCGTCCTGGCTCCGACGCTGTGTGCTACGCTTCCCCGAACACTGTCACTTAACCCTTTGGATGCCATGTCTGAATAAAAGTCAACCTACATCTGCAGGATTAGTCTTCACAGAGTCCGAGGCCTGGGATGCTGATGATAATCACGCAGGGTCTTTCATTTGAGAAACACCACCTGCACCAGAAACCAGAAACCTCATAAAGAAGAAACAAGAAAAAGTTTCAAATGCAGGCCAAAACTTTGTGAATGCCGACACCAGAACCTGCATGCTTGGATGTAAACCAGGACAACGGAGCCAAATTCACCTCGGCTCCCCCACCTTTTTCTGACATTCGACCTTTTACGGGCATGCGTGCGAACAGCTCCACACTTTGACACGCATGTCGAAGAGGACAGGAGGACAAGACTGATTTGGTCAGCTGCATGTGTGGGAGCTGAAATAACGAGTCACTCGCGAAGTTGTGCGTGCGTGGGAAACTGTTGCACATTGGAGCAGTTCTGAAGTTCTGAAGTTCTGGTGATGCTCGATTCAATGGCACTCGTAAATGACGCTCGTGACTCATCTGTGGCCATCAGGCAGCATGGAAAACTTTGCAGCGGAGAGCCCTTGTGGAGGTCTTTGGCCAGGCAGAACAGTTCGACGCTGGAGCAAGTCATCGGCATAAAGGTGAGCAAATTAATTCTGATTTTGTCGGGAGTTTTGCACCTGATGCACAGAGCAAGAACATGTTTTTCTCCATCGATGTGTGTGTGGTCAACGTGTGTCCTTGTGGACTGAATCAAATCATTATTTTCCAAGACAAACAGAACACGCCATGTTTGGTTCTGCGGAGAACGAATCGGCACAATGCACTTTCGCTTGTTTGAACACAGTACAGATATGTAGAAATTGTGACACTTGTCAGAAACAGCCGCACTTTGAAGGTTTCAAGAAATTCAAAGCTGTGCGACCTGTGCCCAGGAGTATAGTCAGGATTTGATCGAGGGATCTGTCTTTCAATTTTGAAAAATTTGTGTCTGCAGCGCCAAAGTTAGCGTGTTTTTCTGTGCACAGAGGGGGTTCAGGCTCAACCCCCCCCCCATTGTTTCACCTCAGGTGTCCCTCAAATGAGAAGCCTAATTGATATGAATAGAAGTGTTGTCCACGTGGATTTCTATGTCTTGAGCTCATTTGTCACGTTCTCGGAGGGCTCCCGATCAGGCTCGGCGCGCGTGACATTCCATTATGTCACCCGAGGTCGACTTGTTCCCCCGGCCTTGTGTCCGAAATAACCCCGAGTGTCGCGAAACTTTGCAGGTCTCCTTGGTTCGGTGTTTAATTACTGCAATCAGTGGCTGCAAAGTCACGCGAACCGGAGGTGACTGCTTCCTGCTTCTTTGTGTTGCTGTCCACACTCGAGTGCCCTTCGCGTTGGCTCGGAGTTGTCGCCCCTCAAACAGGAGTGACGTTCCCTGCACTGAATGCGACGTGCAGCATTCGAGAGACTTTCAACGCAACGACCGTGCGAGACGAGAACGTGGCACTCGGCGTCAGTTTTCTGGCTTCTCCTCCACTCGAGATTGTGTGGGAGTGTGATGCAATCCTGAGACGTGGAAAAAATATTGTCAAAACAACTTCAGCAAGAGGATTTCAGCCAAACGAGTTCCTGCCGAGAAGTCCGAAAAATGCTTCTCGTCGTCTTAGAATTCGTCACGAGTGCATTTGTATCGTCTGCGTCCCAATCACGCCGCCAACGTAATTTTGCGCAGGTTTCTGGCAAAACACATTGCAATTTCACCAGCGCTTTGGTTCAAAGTGATGTGAAGTTCGTGGGCGTAACTCGCATTTCGTTATCCAAATTCTGTTTTCTGTCAAGGAAAAAGGAAATTGCTGTGCCGTCCTTTGTGAACGAAACTGCTGTCTTGAGGATTTTGCTTTTTGTTTTCGTTCCCGTTGTTCGTGACAATGATTTTTGACGAAACGTGCACTTTTTGTTGCTTTTTGTTTTTCTGTGGTCAAATAACGCTGAAACAAGATTTGAACATGCCATGGTCGAATTTGAAACTCTGGCAGAACCTGAATTGTCTTGTCTTTACGAAAGAAACATTTTCTTCTCAGACTTGCGAGCAAAACGGCGTGGATCCATGCGGAGAATGAAGAGCGAATGGCGACGCTACATCGAGCTACTCGTGGTCTTCCTCAGCTGGGGCGCGGTGTCCAGCGGGTTCGGATTCGCCGTCAGGCGGCGCCACTTTCCAGCGCGACTTCCTGTGAGGATCGTCAGAGTCCCAAAGTATTACTTCCTGTTCGTCAAAGCAATTCCACAACGGATGCAAGAATTTCGAGATTACAGTGTTGAAGGGGACCGTGGCCGCACGAACCTTGTGTTTTATGGTGATGGCGGTGCAGTGGCTGTTGAACCCGGCTCGCTGGTGGCGGGCGGGGCCGAGGCCTTCGCTGAGGACGAAGCCACAATAGACCGATACACTATTACTCACGAAATTACTCGTGTGAGGAGAAGAGGCCATATCTACAGCAAATATCTTCATCAGCCACGCGCCGCACGCCTTAAACGAGGACCCACCCGTAAGTATCCCTCCCACACGTGTTATTGTTGTTCAAAGGAGTGCAGATGACTGCCTGATGATCACGTTTCCAATCTTCTTTGGCATCACTGTCCCAGGCGAAATGCAGCTGCTTTCCATTCTAAACCTGCACGGGTTCTCTTCGGCAAAACCGTTGTTCAGTTGAAAGAAAGGCTGATGATTTGGGACGTTTTGAGACGCACGTCGCGCCAACGTCAAAAAAGCTGTGTTTTCATGGCACTGGGCAATGACAAAACACCATTCAACGTTGATTGAGTGTTGCGTTGACGTTTCGTCAGAACGTCGTGCACAAAGTCCCTGTTGCGTCGTGCTTGAATCGAGATATTTCTTGAGTATCATGAGACCTTGCTCATTGAGGCCAAGGTTTCGTAGAATCTCGATCTGCACCATAGAAGGTCCATCGTCTCAAATTACAAGACGAGTTTCAATTTCCCAAGGCGACAGATCTTTGTTTTCATGCCTCTGGACAGTGCGGCAGGAAGATGCTTTGCAATTCACAATGGTCCACTCATCCGTCTGGATTCCTCACACATCCAAAATTCCAGTTGGAACGCCTGTGTGTTATCTGACCACAAACATGTTCCGGCACATGCGCAGAAATAACCTCGGTTTCGCCGCTCGGATCATGGCAGATTAGCTGCGTGAGGTTTTGATATCGTTACCGCCCACGCTCATTTATTGGCCAAATTTGTGCATGAGACACACCTCAAGAATGTGCACTGAAGAGGATGTGACATGAGTGTCAATGTGGCTGTTGCATAAAAACAGCCAAGCCGGCAGGTAGAACTGTGCGAATGAGCTGGAGAAACTGTTGCAAGAGCTTTGCGAGTTTCTGTCGTTGCTTTGGGATCACCAATGTCGAAAAGTAGGACTTGCAAAAGCAAGCTTTTCAAACAGCCCTGGGGGAACTTCACCAAGTGGAGGACTTATCCAGCACACGCGACCGACAGCTGACAGTCTCATTTGCATTTTACAAGCAGCTCATTTGCATTGTTCGTGTTGCAGGTGGGATGTTTGGTTTGGACAACCACGACTTCGTCCTCACTGCCTTGTCCCAAGGGAGGACTCGCTCCGACTCTACTCTGCTCAAACTGCGGACTCACGGTAGGCGGCGACACCGTCTGCGGGAGCCGCCGCCGAACCGCCCCCTACCGGGCAGGATGTCCGTGGGTCAGGGCTCCGCCTCCGGCTTTCAACCGGACACCAAGTTCCTGAGTCAACGAATCCTTGAATTACGTCACAGACAGCAACGCGTGCGCGCGACTCGCCAACGGATGCTGGACATGCTGAACGCCGGGAAGCGTGGGCGATAATGGGTGTGCAGCAGTGGGCTGCTGCTCCAGAACATCCGCTTGCAAAAAGGAGTGCTGGTTGAGTGTGTCTGCTGAGGACTCGGGCATGTGCTTTGCCGCCATTCGAGTTCTTTTATCTGTCGCTCCTCCCACATTCTCATTCGCAGGAATGATTAATTTTCTCATCAGTGCTGACCCCGTGTGAAACATTCCCCTCGCTGCCGCTCGATTCATTTACACAACACCTGATGAAATGTCGGATTGGTTCCACCTGCGATAACGACATCGTTTCATGAAATATTCACCTGAGTGACATTTGTTGTCCTGTGTGTTGTTGGATGTGAACTGCGGACCGTGCCACTTGCAATGCGAGCGAAGACATTCGTGAAATCCAGAGACGGTCAATGGCACCGCGTGGTTGTTTGACCTTCGGTTATTTCACAGGGGCAATTCCTGCAGTTCCTTTGTAGATCTGTTTGTTGTATGCGAAAGAGTTGACTTTGTTGGCATGTAGAGTATTTTGACTGAACAATATTTTGCTATAAATACTGTGTTTAAAGTTGTTGATTGACAACAATGGCAGGGTCATCCTGTTTCTGTGTGAGTCCTGATCCCAGACCCATCTACATTGCAGCAGGGGAGCGACTGACATCCATCAGGGTACGTTAAAGTCAGTATGTGTTGGAATCCTTTCATTCCTTCCCAAGGAACAGGTCCCCTAAGACACTCTCAGGCGTGTCAGAAAGTTCCAAGCATCTGCAGCTTCATTTTCTTTGGTCCCTTTGTTCATCTGACGGTGCGTGGTCAACCAAGACCGAAAATCGGGGTTTGGGGCATTCGTCTTCCATACATGTTGTGTCCTTTTTCATCGGGTGTTCCCAAAGCACGGGGCCAAATTCAAAAGTGACGACCATGTAAGCAAGTGCTTTGCAAGAAAAAGATCACAGGGCATGCCCCACGGTACGTGTTTATTTTCGGCTTTGGAACAAAGAGAACCGTGCGCAAATTGACGGGCGGAACTTTTTCCGCACAGGCCAATTTGAACACATCTCACTCCAAAAATAGGATGTTGCGAACAGTGGACTGAAACCTCCCTGCATGCTGTCTGGACTTCTGACAGACAAGCAACTGAAAATGTGGCTTTCACAAAGAAGCCTGTTTCCGATTTTGGCCAGAATGGCCACAGTTTGAGAGGGTTCCTTGTGCGTCATTCTTCCTCAACAGAAGACTGAGTGTCAGATGTCAACTTGACATAAAGCAGGCAACAAGTGATCCGTTTGGCAATTCACTCCACGGTGACCACTTGGTGTCAACTGAGACCTCGAAAGGGAAGAAAAGTCTGCCCCTCATCTCTTTTTGGCCTGGAACTCCGAACTATGGCGAATTCAAACAAATTGTCTCCAGATTCCAAATTTTACACTGAACATGTAGAGTTCGTATTTCACAGAAATCCAGGCATTGCGGTCAAAGAACTTGCTTTTGACTGAAGTATCAGTTTGTACAACTTTGCCGACGTCAATCAAGGCTTCGTTTGCTGCGTGTCCCACCTGACCTCTCGGGAGTTCAAACACTGGCGGATCAAAGTATAGGTCTTTTCTCTGGCTTGAAGTTCTGGCACAATTTCTTCAACAAGAAAATCTGCCCCCGCAACGCTTGATCATGCCTTGAGTGCGTGTTCTCTTACTTTCAAGAGTTGGCCAAGGGGTCAATGCCAACACTCCATTACACTGATCACAAGAACACACTGCTAATTCCCAGGGATCTCCTTACCTCCCACACATGGAAACAGGATAGAGCTTGCCGCACAGTCTTCCTTAAAACCTTCATTTTTACTGCACTTTGAGCACGTCTCGGATTACCCTTCTGATACATCTCGCAGTTGGAACAAGCGCGTCGCGCTCGCTCAAACTTCTACGTAGAAGGTTGATGTGAACGAAAAGGTTGATTTATATTTTGTCTTGTCAATGGAGCTTCTTCTGTGGCTTTGCTGACCCGATAAGTGTCTGGGGAACATTTCCACATTGAGCACAGGTTTTCAAGGTTTGATCACCCGAAAGTCTTCAAATGATCTGGATTTCGCTGAAGTATTGCATCACCGCAACTCAAGGTCTGAGAATAAAATGTGGAAAACTTCCTTTGGAAGCAAAATCTTTGGACCCCTGTTTCAGGAAGTGTCTAAAAATACACCACATGGGAGAACTGCAATCTGGAAAGCGCCCGCGCTCCTTTTTTGGCCCCTGGTGAAACGAAAGGAACAAACGGGAGGGTTGCTCTGCTGGTGAAACTCTTTGTTCAACTTTTTGTGAAGAACTTCGCTGGTGTCACTGATCTCTTTGAAAAGCTTCTTTGATTTGAGAAGAAAAACTTTGCAAGTCTGCATGCCTGCGCACAGATGAAGTTTTCTCTCGACGCGTCCTGTAAAAATCCGAGCCGGAAAGATGTGCAGAAGCTCAAGATGCACACAGTGTGGGAGGGTACGCAGCAAGAAGAGAACATCCCGACGAACCACGTTTTGGCGCAACAACAACGCCGCCAGATCCAGGGGAAAAACCTTCCTGACGCATATTTCCGGGTGCGCATGCGCATTGACTCAGAGTTCAGCAAGAATGAGTGTTGGTCACTGCTGATCAGTGGAAAGAAAGATCCGGAACGAAGCTGCTGCATTCAGACTGGAGAGTTAATCTTGAATAGGAGAACCTGCAGGCTCAAGGTTTCAGTCCACTTCCGGTAGAACCCGCAGGTTCCGGAAGTGACGAGCCCGAACATTTCCCGGAAGTTCTGCGGTGATTTCCGGTGAAGAACTTCAGGGTCTGGAAGTTTCAAGCTCACTTCCTGCAGACCACGTGGTCCTCCTTTCGCAACTTTCCCATGGACTCCCAAACCCCAGCAGGAGACCAGCAATCAGTGAGGTGGGGAGGAACAACAGTTGCGAGTGTCATTAACACACATGAAACGGTCCATTGAAGCGTGAAAACCGACGCTGTGTGATGCCTACTCTCTGGGTGACGAAAACTGGGTGAGAAGCATCTAGCTTCATCCTGAAAAGCTGCTCATTCTCTCTTCATCACACACCAACAACGGTTTGTGTGCAGGATGGGGAGCTCTCTGGACTTGAAAAGCTTCTGCAAAACTGCGCTTTTTCGACGTCATTTGGAAATCATCACCTCTGACGCCTGTCCAAAAACACCGTGGCCTGAACAACGAAACAATTGTCACCTTCAGCGAAAGGCAAACCAGCAAATGTTGCCATCAGCTTCAGAGAAAAAACCTTGTCAAGTCAGCCCGGAGGTTTTCAGGCTTGAGCACAACTAGCGCGAAACGCCACCCGGCACCAAAACCAAAGAACGCAAAAAATTCCAAAACTGCTCAAACTACATGCATGAAAGCCAAGACAAAACACAAGTTTCCCGACACAAAGTTCGTTTTGCTGAAGAAAAACAGAAAGTTGCCAAAGACTCATTCGTGGATCAGACGGAATTCATTTTGACTTTGTGAACACAGATTCGATAGTTCTACAACTCTGCGATTTCTAAACGTGGTAGAAATGGGTTCTCACCCCAGAAAAAGGTTCCTGTTCAATCACACAAATCCTTTCTCGACCAAAGGTCTCGAAAAGTCATTGTGTGATTTTACAGGAACCATTTTTGTGCAGTGTGAGAACCCTATCCTCAACCAAACCCCTTGTGTGATGACGAGACTTGCAAGAGTCGTAATCGTTTTATGTGGCCAAATGAGATCAGTTCCACCAATTAGTAGCAGATCCATGCGCAAACGAAAGAGAGTCCAGTGCGGCGAAAAAGTGGCCGGAGATTGGAATGCACTGAGTTGTGAAATCCCTGTTCGTGTCTCTCTTTCTGCTACTGCTGCTGCCGCTGAAGCCCTTTTCGTCGCATTTGCAGTGAACCCTGCGGATTCTACTGGATTAATCTTGTGCTGACAATGTTAACCCGATTTTGTTGCGCAATGACAAAGAGATGTGACGCAGCGATATCCCGAGTGAAACTTTCCGCTGCAGAGAGAGAACGTGTTTTGCAGACATGTAGCGCTCGTTGAGTTTTGCCGCGAGAGGAAACCTTTCGCTGCGTTCACCCGCACCACAACACTGAGAACATTCTCTTTGAGCACAGAGCCGATTAACCGTTGTACTGAAGCAACGCAACTGTGTTTGTGTGTGTGAAGCGAAATGAGGTTTTGTTACAGTATTAGAGCGCACGGGGGTAAAGGACGGCTTTATTAGCAGCACAATAGTGTAATTTGCTGGAGGCGCGGTTGTCGCTGCGCTGATCCCATTGTCCCACGCCTTTGAGGTGGAGATAATCCGTTTTCTGAATGATCCGCGCGATTAGCGAAACCACAGCAGTGCGCCTTAAATAACATTTAATCAATCAAACGCGAATTCTCCCTCTGGAAAGGGAAGCTTCAACCATGCCCGGGTAATAATCGCTGTCTGAAAATTTAATAGGCCATGAATGCTAACAGCGTTGTCGGAAAGCTTGTTTTCGAAAACACGGAGTTATGCTTGCTGAAGCCAGGCAAGTGGGGTTAATTAATTTTGTTTCTCGGCAGACAAATTATTTCCTTTGAATTGTTGATTTGTGGTATGACTACTGTTAGAGGTTCACAGGGAGGGACCGATTGAAAAGCGCTGGGATCTTGTGGGTCTTCCTGCCAACAGAAAACCTGATAATGTCAAACATAAGTTGCGCGACCGCGTCACAAAACGCCAGTTGGGTTCCCAGTCGCCGCTGCCAACACTGCCGCCACACCTGCAGTTTTTCGCGCAAGTCTTTGGAACTGAAAATTTTGAAAGGGATTTATTCCAACTCAAAGAATGACGACTTACGAAGCTGGAACAAAGGAACTCGTGGCAATCAAACAGGAAACAGATCAAGATGACTTTTCCACAGATGAAGAGCATTCGAAGTTTATCACTGAGAAAGAAAAAGATGCTGCAGCGAAAAACCACTCGGATCCACAAGCACAAGAAATTGGCAAAACCAAGCAACAAAAAGAAATGGAAAACTTTGCACGAACAAACAAATTTTCAATTTTTAATATCTTGAACAGCGACCGCCAGAGATCGCATCGGACGCCGTACTTCGCGCGAGTATTAGAGGGAGTGCGCCCGGTGTCGGCGGCGGTGGGGGGCGCAGGTGTGACGTCAGCAGACGTCGCGAGGGCGTCGTGCCTCAGCTTCGACGCTGGCCAAGAAATTACAGGTGAGATTTCTGGAACGTTTGACGTGCGCGCGTTTTTCCCAGAAAAAGAACAAGGACCAAAATTATTTCTTGGTTTCGCCAGAGTCTGAGGGAGCGAAGATGTTTTCTGGCCACAGACAAGCATCACTGCACCACACAAACTGGTGAAAAAAGACAAAACACACGAAATCCACAAAAGCATTCTGTTTTTGAGGGCAACCAATTGAAAGAGTTCCTCAGATATCAGTGCCTCTGGCTCAAAGTCCTCCCAAAACTCGTGCGTACCACACAGTCCACAGAAAGAGCAACTGTGTGTGTAAGACGCACATGTTTGGCACACACAGACACTACGCATACACGCGCACGCAAAAAACCCAACAAACTACCAAAGTACGATGCGTCTAGGAGGCAGAACTGCATGGGGTACGTCTTCTTGTTGAGTGCGACTTGCACAGCTGATATCTCTGTTGCTGTAATTTCCTCAGGATCAAATGCCACCAGATTTGAGGACGCCCCGCCGTCGCGAGGTCAGAAGGGTTCAGCGGACAAGACGAAGAGGAACCGGACGACGTTCACCACGCGGCAGCTGCAGGAGCTGGAGCGCGCCTTCAGGAAGACCCACTACCCCGACATCTTCATGCGAGAGAAGCTCGCCGAGAGAATCAAACTGCCCGAGTCCAGAATTCAGGTGCGTGACAGGAACAAATCAATGTGTCTTTCGTTTTCATGCGCCGAGCGACTTGTGTTGTCAGAGTGGCGAAAGGAGTCGGGGTCCGACCCTGAATAACGAAAGCGAACATCACGGCAAAGTTCAACAAGTGATTCGAAAAGCGACTCAGAAACTTTGGGCGCTTGGGATGGTTTGTTTGAATGAATGCGTCTTGTTGCTCAATGCTGCACTCATCCTCTGAATTTACGAACACACACACACACACACACACACACGACGCATCTTTGCAGGTGTGGTTCCAGAACAGACGCGCCAAGTGGCGCAAGAGGGAAAAGCACATCCAGCCGCTGCTGGGGCTGAACCCGTTCGGAATGTGCGGCCCTGGCTACATCCAGCAGTGGACCTCCCAGCAGCACAGCGGATTGATGGTACACTTCCTTCGCTGTCGTGCTCATTTCTGGTGTGGTCGAGCAGGGCAGGGCGGAGAAGGGCAAAGTAGGGCGGGGTGGAGTAGCTATGGCAGGGTGGGACAGAGTACGGTGCACGATGGGACAGGGTAGGGTGGGGCAGGGTGGGACAGGGTGGGGCAGGGTGGGGTGGTAATGGGAAGTATGGCATGAAATGTGGGGTGGGATATGAGTTTGACAGTTTATTGACAAATTTGAGGTGCCCCCTGGGGTGAAAGCGAAGATGTTTTTCGTTTCGCCATTGTGCTGCACCATGGCACGCAAAACTGTCGCCATTAGACCCCGCTGACATCACCTCAATGGAGGTCAAAGACCAAAGTAGCTTCGCCACAAGATGAACAGGAGAGGAACTTTCTGGTTCCTCCTGGCACAGACGTCGCGCAAATCCTTCAGTGCCCCACTGTTCCTGCAGAACCAAGCCGTTGCGGCATTTTTGCAGGCCCCCGGTGCCCTGTTCCCGGCGTTGCTGCCACGTCTACCCCACGGAGCGGCGGGCCTCACCGGCGCCGGCGGTGGCGCAGGGATGGCGGCGGCTGCTGCGGCGGCGGCGCTGCAGGTCCCCCCGGCGGCCCTGCTGCCCCTGCAGGCGTACGACCTCGTCGCGCCGACCATCAACGACGACCTGGAGGGGACGACGCGCACGAGCCTGCAGCTGAAGGCCCGGGAGCACGCCGCGTCCCTCGCTCTCATCCACGTCAGAAACACCATCTGAACTGAACATCTGCCAAACGCCTTTCCGGATTTTGAGTTCACGGAACATCGACTACGAACACACTCCAAACACAAGGACTGCGCGTGCAAGAAAGTTTGACTTCTGTTTTTGTCCAGTTCACAAGTCAACGTTTTCCCCATCAGCACAAAGCCCCACATCTCACAGTGCCACATCTCACAGTGCCACACCTCACAGTGCCACCCCACACAACACCACCCCACACAACACCACACCGAACAGCCCACACCCAACAGCCCACACCTTACAGCCCCACACCTCACAGTCCCACACCTAACAGTGCCACATCTAACAGTCTCACACCTAGCAGTGTCACCCCTTACGAAGCTCAAGTATTTTTTGTTCTTTTGGGTTTTTTTTCCCAAAGTCACAGATATTTGGCCATTGTCTCACTGTCTCTTATCTCTTGGTCTTTTCTTGTTATCTTTCTCCATTCTTTTCTTGGTGCATATATCTCATTGTATTTTTCTTCATTGTGTGGGTTGTCGATTACTTTGTGTTTGTCAGTTGTTTCGTTGGCAACTTATCTGCTCTCATTGTTTGTGTTGTCTCTTTTTTGTTCTTGTAAATTGACAACTAAAACAGGTGTGATGGTTTGAAGCTCAATGACACCTGACTTTGCCACCCCTCAATGCCAAAAAGAGACACCCCTTATGAAACACAGTTGTTTTGGGGTATTTTTATTTGTTTTGTTCTTTTTTGTTTGTTTTCCAAAGTCACTGATTTTTGGTGTGACTTCCCTCTGTTGTTGTGGCATCTTCATTGTTTTGAGATCACGAATTCACGAATGAAGAATTTCATTCCACGCTTGCATCAACAAAAAAAGACAACCGTGGAAGGTGTCGCTCAAAGTCACCATTGTCTTTTGTTCTCGCCGACATCGCAGACTCATCAAAGTGACCCAGACCTTCCACAGAGCTTCACGTCCAATTGTCACTGAGCGATCTTGTGGTGCTCGCATCGAACAAAGTCGCAATGAAGCACGTACTGGTAGGAATTATGGTTCATCGTCACCAACACTGCAACAGCCATTTCAACACGCACGCACACACACAAACTCCCTCCGTGTCTGTCTGTCAAACACACACACACGCACACACACACACTCACTCACACTGTTCTCTCTCTCTCTCTCTCTCTCTCTCTCTCTCTCTCTCTCTCTCTGCCTCGCTTTGCTGACTGCGCAAAATTCATTTTCACGTGTTTGTTGGAATCTGCATGCTCACGCTGGTGAGTTGAACTCCTTGACGAAACTCTGGATGCCAGAGTGTCTTCCCCATGAGAGTGTATGGCGAGAACTGTTCCCTTTCAGAGCTGTATCTCCCTTAGTTTCCCTGAACAATATTAAGGTCACGCCCCCTTCTCATTTTAAGCAGATCCAGAGAAAACGGGGATGACAGGCGACCTCGGTCTCGGCAGGGTTCAACCTTAGCAGGCATAAAACCTGATGGTGAATTTTGGGAGGAGGGTGTCAGAAAGGGGGGGGGGCTTGCGATTATAACGCGTGTGTAGGTACGTTCGTTCCACAAAAATGGTTTCGTACGCGTGAAGGGGTCTGGAAGTTTCTCTCATGTTGGCACGCCGGATGTTTCCTTGCACATGGGCAGTCCAGGACATCTCCTGAACTGACTGACTGACTTGTGTTCTGCAAAGCTGAGCAATGTGCGCGTCCCTGCAGAACCTGACAAAGATTTCACCGACGCGCTTTTCTGCTTCACAATACTCTGGGAGAACTGCTTTCGTCAGTCTCGTCACTCTCCGACCTGAACAATTCTGAACGAGGACCAAGTCAGCTCCAGTGCCTAAAGCTGTTTTCCAGGGAAGAAAATGGCAGCGGTAAATGCACCTGTGAGGGAACACCAAAGTTTTTCATGCATAAAGACGGCGGAACGAGCCGAGGGGCAGTGTGCGGTCTCCGACCAATTTTGACTCGTCCCTCGGAGGGCACGAACACACCAAGACTTGAAGAAAGCGGAACAACTCGGTTCCGAAGATCCGGGACACAACGAGTGCTAACAACACAACTGTAGATCTGACAACAAAGCTTGTGTCCTTTTGTACCGGTGGAACAACTGGCAGTTTTTCCAGACACGGTTCCTGTTGTCCATTGCAGGTGGCAGGCACGCGTGTCCAGGTTCAGGTCTGACAGGTCTGAGAAAGCATGCCTCCTCCCCCAAATGTGAAGACGCCTGCCTTTCGATTTCAATTCTCTCACAGAAAGTAAGTGCACATCTCTTGACTTCAAATCACACATCTGTAGCCACATTGAGTCCATTCTGAGGTTTCAGTCTGGGTTTGTAGTTTGGGAGGTTGGAGGTCTTCAAGGCCATTTTTGTGTTTCTCACTGAAATGGCCTGACACCCATGCACGTCTAGATTCAGGGTGTCTCGCCATTTCATCACACCGGGGACAAAGTCACACCAATTGCGAAGAGCCGACATTCTTCATCCAGTTTGTAAAAAATCAGATTTTGAGTCTGGCTTTGTGTGATGATTTTGGGAAAAGCTCGGACTGTAGAACTCGTTTTCTTTTCCTGCATCAATGAAGTGGTTTGAAGCTCTGGTGCGTTTGGTTGCAACACCAAAACGGGGTGGTGAGACGCACTGTTCGTTGGCATCCTGAGGAGCCGTCCTGCTCATGAACATGGAACAGATGAAAGTTTGAGATGCCAGATGAACCCCCCAACAGGACCAGGCTTCCCCTGGATCACCTCAGTCCTGGCTCGTGATCTGAACGCGGTCAGGATGCGGCATCAAAACTCCAAAAAACACAACAATGGCAGGTTGAGAAACACTTTTCTCTTTTGAAATATCCCTCATGGAAGTTTACTTGGTTCCCGCACAACGGCGAGATTCCTACGCTGATTCAGAAACGGAGTGAAGTTTTTTCCTGTGGTTGGATCTCACTCGCACCATTTGTTCCCACCACACGGCAACACCTTTGTCATTTGGATTGTGTAAATCCGAGACCCACCCAAGAAGTTCTGACGAGATCTCTTTGGGCAAATTTTGAGATCGGGCTTTGTGCGACCAATGAACCCTGAGCAGAAAACCACTGTGGAGATGTTTCTTCAAACGCGAGTGTTTTTTCCAATTCTCAGAAAAGTTTCAAAACAAGTGGGGTTTTTGACTTCGATCAGGAAAAAGTGAAATGTGGATGCCTTTCGGGAGCTGTGCGTTGCGTTTCTTTACAACAGCAACTTTCGAACCCTCCTTTGAACAACAAGCACGTGCGTCGATTGAGAGACCCTGGTTCTGCTGAACAAATGTGTGTGAGAACGCTCCACAGATTCCTCTTTGGAAAACTTGTGCTTTATGAAAGCTGCTCAAACCTGCTTGTCATTGTGCTCCCAACAGTGAGAATTTTCTGGCAACAGAACCCAACGCGGAAGACGTGCATGCAACACGCGCGATGTGTCCTCTCTATCTGTCGAAAACAATGACAAGAACCTGACAAACGATCGCGGGGAGACGTCGCGTGAGGTAAGCTGTCAAAACAGCGCAACCAAGAGAATCAGGCGACCGATGAAATTGGGCAGTTGTTCTTTTGTCAGTGTGATCAAGAATTTTGAGAGAAACAGGTGCAGTCAGAGCACACCGGCTGGTTTTTGTTTACTTCACTCGAAGTGGTGAGTGTCTGGTCCAACAGCTCTGCATGGGTGCCAAGAGACGCCAAAAATAATTGTGCATGTGTGGGACACTTCAGCAAAGACGACACGCCCTGTTCAAATCCTTTCTTGCTTTTTCTGATCCAAAGCAGCCACGGGTATTGAGGCAAATGGAGCCAGCAAAGCACGGAAATCACTGAAGGAACAAAACATGTTGTTCCTGGAGCCAAGAAGTCATAAATTGGCGGATGACATAGCGTGATTGGGTCTGCAAATAGAGATTATGACACCAGTTATGGCTGGAATTCTCTTGCATGAGGAAGGAGACAACACCCAATTTAATGCCTGATACAAAAAGTCTGATCCCATCAAAATGACCAATCAAAGAGCCAGGCGAAGTCGTTATCTAACCATGGTGTAGCTTTTAGCCTCAGGGAGTCGCACATAAAACAGTAGGATGTCGAGACGACGTTTCCCTCCACAAGGCCACAGCAAAAGAAAAATCCCTCAATGCAGTGAGTTCACCTGTGTGAGAGTGTGTGGAGGTTTCTGCTTTGAAAAAAATTCCAGCCTCAATTTGACCACACGACCTGCAACTGAAATGGACTCTCTCAATTGAAGGGGTCGGCGCCCGGACCCCCGAAAATAAAAAGAAATTCATCACCCCACGTTGATCCCTAATCTTGAGCTTCTCAGGGTTGGGTCCACCAACCCCGACCAGGATTCGCACGAGCTGGGTTATTTTCAAGCGTTCGAGGCAACTCCTGATCTCAAACTGATCTGATTGCACGGCACATCCACAGTTCATAAAATATGAAAAGTGGGATTGATGATAAGGTCGGAGACTAATGAAGGAAACTGTTTGATGCCTCCGCAGCGCTCACAATTAGACTTGGATCCAGCGGATCCAGGCTCAACCGGAAGTCGGCTTCTGCCCTCAGAGGACCAGAATTGGTGGGGCCATGTGTGTTTTGGGGCTTAAAGGGGGTTCTTCTTTGAATGAACTTCAACATGTAAAAAGTATGTCTGTGATGCTTTTGGTGTCCGTAACTTTTTTTTTTTGGGGGGGGGGGCAAGGAAGGCCCTAGTCTCAGGGGCGTCTTCTGGATTAGCAAGAGCAGGTCCCCCTCAGGGGTCAGGGGCCCCCGTGACCTACTCAGGGGTCCTGTAGACTGCGGACCCCTGGATCCACTGGTGCGTGATGATTGGACGAGGAACCGCGGCGTCGATGAGAGGTTCCCGAACGCCTTCAAAGCGTCGATCCATCACGCAGCAATTGATAATCAGTCGAAAACATAATTTATAGCATTGTTACGTGATGAGAATAAGGAACGCGATGCTCCTCCATTCCGGAAACAATCGGTTAATTCCGCTCATTTGCGCCATTCAGGGTGAAACGAAAAAAGCAGCCCCTGGCTGCGAAGAATTCGTTTTCGTCGTCTGCGACGATTCGCTTCGGCTCCGACGATCCCCGCAGATGTTTGCAGCGATCAATGCGACATCTTTAGAAGGAGCAGAACGCGTCGTCTGGAGCTGTCACCCTCGTACAAATTCTCACAAGATTCTGCACTTTACATCCCCAGTTTACGGCTGGGCGATTGAGCATTCTCACAGAAAAAAACATGACGACATCCAGGGTTGTACATGTTCGAGTAAGTTTTGCAGCTGAAAGACAGTGCAGGTTTTGTCGTGTTGTTTTTGAGGGTTTTCGGCAAAAAATATCCACATGTCGCTGGTTCACAAAAGGTTTGCACTGGAGTGCAATTGCAGCAACTAAGTTGGAGGGTTTCCTCAATTTTCTGCTGGTGAAGAATGTCATGTGTTGAAGAGCCATTCTCACCACTGTAGTTGCTCAACAGCGAGGATTGTTGATGTTCAGCCTGACACCCAGCCTCGTGGATCCAGCAGGGGAGGGGAAACTCCTGTCCCGACCCCGAAACTGCCCATTTTTTACACTTTTTGCGCGGGCGGTTCTTTTTTTGCACAAACGTTGGGCGCCAAGCCTCGCCTGGTCCGACTCTCATCAAGGTGTGTTCTGAAACTCCATCGTGGGTTCACAATGCCCAAATCAAACAAAATTCTGTTTTCGGCAACAAGACTGGACACCTGTGCCCAATGTTTTCCCCACCTGTGTCCAAATTGAGACTCAAGTTACACGTTTGATGTCAGAGGTACGAGGGTGTTCCACAAAGAAGGGTCTGCGGTCCAAAAAAAAAGAGTTTCGGCGGTGAACTTTTTTTATTGGACATGCAACATTTGGACATACATGTGTCTACTTTGTTTTGACAAAGTCTAGGGTCAACACATATGGGTAAGGAGGTCAAGGAGGTCAAATGATCAGAAGAGGTCAGCAGTTTGCGATGATTTGTGCATTCAGTCAGATGTTGTCAACATGAATGTTGGGTTTCTTTTGGCTCTTTTGCTGAATTTTTCTGTTACCGCCTGGACTCTTCAAACTGCTATGGAACTGAAAGTCGAGCAGAGGACAGTACTGAAGTTTCTGGTGAGCACAGGTGCAACACCCATCAATTGTTGGAAGGAGTTGCAGTTTGGATTCGGAGCAGATACTCCTTCTCAGAAAACTGTGAGGAAGTGGTACAAGCAATTTCAGGAGGGAGAAACTTCAACCAAGGATTTGCCTCGCACAGGACGTCCCCGGACTGCCCGAAATGATGACAAGAAAGGACAGTTGGTGCAGCTGCTTGACCAAGATTGCCGACAAACTGTGAGAGGTCTTGCGTATCAACTGGATGTTGGCAAAAGTTCAGTGCACAACATGCTGAAGAAAGATCTCAAATTCTCAAAGATTGCACCCCAGTTTATTCCCAAGGATTTGAATGATGACCAAAAGTGCCAGCGCCTGCACATTTGTGAGCAGGACTTGGAGAGGTTGAAGAATGATGAGCACTTGATCTCTAAGATCATCACTGGAGACAAGTCCTGGATTGCTGTTTTGGAACTACAGAAGAAACAGTCTTCCCTTGAGTGGCACCCTAAAGGGACAGTTGAGGACAGACTGGAAAAAGCTTTGAAACAATGGGGTGAAAGGAAGAGCATGTTCACCATCTTCTTTGATCAGAGCAGACCAATTCTTTCTGAGTTCAAAGAACAGAACACAAATGTCAATGCAGAAAGTTATTGTGGAATTTTGAGGCATTTGCATGAAAGAATCAGGAGGAAGAGACCCGAACTTTGGAGAAACAAAGACTTCATTATCCACCATGATAATGCCACCCCGCATACAGCAACTGACACTGTGGAACTCTTGGAACATTTCAACATGGAAGTACTCCCCCATCCTCCATACAGTCCCAATCTAGCGCCTTCGGACTACTTCATTTTTGACAGAATCAAGGCTGAGATCAGAGGACATCACCACCAGTCCATCCAAGACATGCAGACTGCAGTCTTCAGAACCTTGCGCTCAATTCCTGCACAAGAATTTCATGATGCCCTCAACATCCTCCCCCTGAGATGGATGAAGTGTATCTGGTCCGGTGGTGCTTATTTTGAAGGTCATCACATTGTCATCGATCCCAGTGACTTTGGTTTCGAACATGTGTCTGGAGATGAGGAAGGGGAGGACGATGAAACCAGTGACCAAGATGACCGAACTCTTCTTTTTGGACAAGTGTTGCTGCAGGTGATCATCACTGTGTGATGTGAGCCCAAGTTTGGACACTTTTTTCAGTGGTTGAACATTGCAATTTCGCACTTACATTGCTCTCAGTTGGTGCATTGACATCCTAAGATGTTCATTAAAAAGTTCCTTGAGCAGGCACAAAATCGTTCCGTTGTTTTTGGACCGCAGACCCTTCTTTGTGGAACACCCTCGTATGACCTGTATTGGCACTTGATTTGTATTGGACTTCATTTCCAAGCGTCTCATGACTCACAACAGTCAGTGTGTGATGTCTTTTTATTGACTCTCAGTTCAGAAACATCAATGTCAATGTCAGAACGTCTGAGAGGACGCTTTTTTGCTCAGGAAAAAAGTTTCCATCAGGCACTAGACTCTTGAGGAATGGATGGACTGTCTCTAAATTGTCACCTCAAGTGTTGGAATCGAACGGATACGTCAGGGGCTGGTCCTGCAAAGATCTGCCCAGCGCCACGGAAGGATCGCGTCGCCTGATTGGTCCAATCAAGACAGGGTCTCGTTTTCAAACCGGATTGCTGCCATTCGGGTGTGTCCATTAATTTCTTCGAGACTCTTGTGATCGACCCAGTTCCCTGTGCTCACTCGACGCACACACACACGCTCACACGAGCGCTTCAACCCTCCGAACAACATCTCTTGAGCCACAGAAAAATGTTCTCAAATAGTCAGGTTGTGTGATTTCGCAGGAACCAATTTTTGCTCGTACCAGAAGAATTCTGTCGTCAGTCCAAGACAAAGTACCTTCAGCTTCAATTTAGCCTCTGTCTCTCTCGATTTTTCTCAGATCTGTCTGACCCTCTCTCTGTCTCTCTTATCTGTCCCTCTCTTTCTCTTTCTCTCTCTCTTTCTCTCCTCGCTCTCTGTTTGATCTCTCTTTCCCTTTCTCATTCACCATTCACACACGTGTGTACACACACACACACACACACACACACACACACACACACACACACATACTGTCTCTGTCTCTCTTGTCGTCCTCTTTCTTCAATCGACCAAACTCGACGAATCTGAACTGAGGCAGGTGTTGATCCACTTTTCCGTTTTGACATGTTCGTGAGAAGCAACATCCACCAAAATGCTTCACCGAATTTGATAAAGAACTGGAACAGCTTCGACTGATGGAATGAGCACCACATTTGAAGCGGGATCCCAAAAACCCAAAAGCAGTTGTGTGAAAAATGTGTGTTTGCTCAATCTGGCGACATTGCATGTCACTCATTGATGCCGGGTGTGTTGTTTGAAAGCTCCTCCATGTTGAGAGTGAGGACTCTCAGGCTGATTACGCCTCCTAATAAAGGTCAATGAGATGTTTAATATGTCGCTGTGTAGTGCGGCTCTCTGTGGTCGTCCTGAGAGGCGAGTCGTGGGAGCATGTGAGGAAACATTGGTCAGAAGGAGATGAAGCATGAATCTGGAGCTGCAACACGCGCGAACGTGTGCGTGTGCGTGTGCGCGCGTGTGTGTGCGCGTGTGTGAGCGTGTGTGTGCGCGTGTGTGAGCGTGTGTGCTGTGTGGCAGGTTGCTCAATCTTTGCGTTTGTGTGAATTGCAAAAATCAAAACAGATCGTGCACATGCAGCAACGTGTGATGTGTTGTACAACTCAGAAAATGTGGTGTAATTCCAAGTTTTGCACGATCAAAAACATGTCCAAAAGGAACCAAAAAAAACACAAAAGAAAACCTGGACAAACCATCCAGACAAAAAAAATCTTGTCTCCTCGGGTTGGGTGTGCAGGTCTGAGGCAGGAGAGGTTCGACCAACAGCCTCGGGTCCCCGTCTTGTTGGTCGAACCCACGCCCGCCCGCGCGTCTGGGGAACCCAACCAGAAGAACAATGTTTTGTTTCTTGCACCCCAGCAGCGAAGTCTGAGCAGTCAGAGCTGCTTCTTCGTTGTTTTGTACATACGTTTGGAGCATCTTCAGCTTCGTAAAAATGGGCACCAGGGTGATGAAAGCAACCAGAATAGGTCACGTGCATTTGACACGTGATGGTCACAGCAAAATCCTTGTCGTGCTCCCCAAAAGACAGAGAAGCCGATGTCAACACTGACTTCAGTGAACTTGTCTTGGGTGCGCGTGCCGTATGATTCGTATCTGTACGCGATCTGACAACAATGAGTTGGTGCAAACACCTTTTGGACAACATGGATAGAGCCACCGCAACCCGCCAATGAGACGGGATGTTGTACGGGTTGCTCAGGATCGAATACACCCGGGTTGGCAAGTCGAACCCCACCTTGGTTTGTCTCCAGAACACGTGGCTTCCTGCTCGGGATTGACCGCTGCAACTTGGCAGAAGTGACACGTGGTCACACAGCGCGACGTTTGTCCAGCATTTGTGATATTTGGCTGTCCAGTCACTTTGCGTTGTGATCTGAGTGGTTTGTTGTGACAACTCCATTATCCTGAGTATCTCAGAGAAGGAAAGGCAAACGCTCAGTGGACCTAAAGCCAGTCGACAGCGAGTGACATGCTGCACTTGGCAAACACGCCCGCACAGTTTGGTCCTCCCAAGCCACTCACAACCCAAGCAACATTTTACGCCTGAAATTCCTCAATGGACAGCCGCGTTTGGCTTCCTTTTGACTTGTGTAGAGTTGTGGGACAATGTCAATGGAATGTGTCATTTATGTTGTGCAGATTCATTCAAGGTGTTTCTCAGTGCTCAGAGGATGAATAGGGTTGTGAAATTGATATTCCAGACACATGTGTGCAAAACAAACTTTAACTTACTTTCAAAGTGAAAAAGTGGGTTTGGACTGGACGAGGACAGCATTTCTGCTTTCTCCAGTGCAAGAAAGTTTCCAGGCCGAGATTAGAGCTTGCTCGCTCAGCTAAGATTGGGAATAAACGCTCTCGATTGATTTTTCTCCAAACTGAGGTGAGGGTTTCCGAACTCCAGGCTGCAAAACCCCCTTCGTTTGGGTTCTTGGCTTCTTGGCTGACATTTTCCAGATTGAGATTCCAGGAAACAAAACTTCAGGCATGCCGTATGCGTGCATCACGTTCCTCTTGTCTGCAAAAAAATTCTTGGGTTGGATTGACAAAAAGGAAGGGATGAGTGTCATTGTGCTCATTTTCTCTCATTGGTCAAAATTCTTCCGAGACAAAAGGTCAAGCAAGGCAGTGCTGATCACAAAGCGAAGGTTTTTCTTGTGTGCAGCAAAGGTTTCGAACAACACCCACGAGAACCGGTGTTGAGCTGGCAATTGTGAAGTCTTAGCTCTTGGTCAAGTCCTTCAGTGTTCTGGGAGAGCGACTGGGCCAGCGATCAGTGAGTTGAGATGAAAGCTCATTGCGAACCAATTCCTGCCACAAACTCAATCATTTGGCCACGTATGATTGCAAAAAAGTGAGCTGTGCTGGTTGGCAAGTGTTGCAAAAAGAAACCAAAGACCAGCGAAGATTTGTTCTTGCGGCGGGTGGATCTGCGTGTGAAGCTGCTGGGAGGGAGGGAGGGACGGCGCCGCAGCTTCACCACCGAGGCGACGCCGCTCAAGTATATTTCCGCCAAGATTTCACTCTCTTTTAAACCCGAGAAAAATTCACGAGCAATACTTTTGGCATTGAAGAAGAAACGAAAAAAGAGAAGTAGAAAACAGTTCAGGAAATTTTGCAAAGACAAACTTGTACCGTGTCACCAGGGCAAGGGATTTTCCAAACTCATCAGCAAGTCTAAAGAGCGGTAAGTTCTTCCTTTTATGTTCAGGTTTGAGGTCGCAATGCATCATTCTCAGTTTGCTGGCCCCGCAATGCAAGCATTCGTTTCCATTTTGGTTGTTTCCCAGTGGTGTGCGAAACCACGCCACGGGAATGCACGCTCGAACGTTCTTCGTTCCCTCCCTCTTTCGTCACTTTCCTTCATCGCTTACTCCTTCACTCATTTCCACCCTCAATCACTTTCACATTCGGGCACTCGCACATTCATTCATTTGTTCTTTTTCACTCACTCACTCACTCACTCACTCACTCACTCACTCACTCACTCACTCACTCACTCACTCACTCACTCACTCACTCACTCACTCACTCACTC
>JAAUXT010120040.1_pt1 | contig 40319 bp, 36 predicted proteins | sample 7278171 | NCBI WGS metagenome assembly JAAUXT01 (sample SAMN14350112, study PRJNA611818) | marine sediment metagenome | isolation source: surface marine sediment (1.8m) | place: French Polynesia: Moorea | collected 2018-08
CCCCCCGCCCCCCCCCCCGCCCCCGCCCGCCCCCCCCCGCGGCCCCGCCGGCGGGGGGGGGGGGGGGGGGGGGGGGGGGGGGGGGGGGGGGGGGGGCCGCGGGGGGGGGGGGGGGTGTACGGGGGTGTTGGGGGGGGGTGGGGGGGGCAGCGGGAGGTGGGGGGGGGAGTGTGAAGTGCAGGGTGGAAGTGTGTGGTGGGTGCAGGATGGGGGTGGGAAAAGGTGCAGAGTGCACTGATGCTGGTGTGTGTGTGGGTGGGGTGGAGTGGGGTGGGAAGGGGGGCAAGAGAGGGTGGGAGGGTGAGGCTTTTGGGTCGTGCATGGGCGAAGTGGGTGGGTGGGTGGGTGGGAGAATGGCGAAAGCAAGACCAACTGGAGCAGCCAAATTGTGGGTGCGGTGGGAAGTGGTAGTGTGCGTCGGTGGAAGGGTGTGGTGACGTGTGTGAAGAGGGGTGGTGATTTGAGAACGAGTAGGGCAGAGAGAAGGTGTGAGGCAGGGTTTAGGGGGTCAATCCGAGGCTGTCCGTCCGCTGCACTGGCATTTCGCTCCAGTTGGTGAGAGCGCGAGTACCTGGGGCGTACTCAGAGGCGGTTTGCCTGGATTCCACGTGACGTCAGTGCTGTGTGTGTTGCAGGCGATGCAGGAGAAGCAGTTCGCGGCTGAGCACGGTCACGGAGACGACGACGACGACTCGGGCGTCAAGAAGAGCCCGTCCGAGTTCTCCTGCGGCAGCGTCGAGGTGAGTCGCCCACGCGTCGATGACGCCCAAGCGGTGATGACGCCCAAGCGGTGATGACGCCCAAGCGGTGATGACGCCCACGCGTCGATGACGCCCACGCGGCGATGACGCCCACGCATCGATGACGCCCACGCGTCGATGACGCCCACGCATCGATGACGCCCACGCGGCGATGACGCCCACATGTCGACCCAAAAAACGTCGACAACGCTTACAAGTCCGGCCTTATGCGAACATCTCTCGCCGAGTAAAATCAGTTCAAAGTTGGTCTGACTCATACGTGGTGAACGCTGCAGTTCACATTGCTAGCTCTTGGTGTATGCGGTAGTGTCGCACTGACACACGAGCGTGTGTTTCAGGTGTACATCCCACCGAGTAAGAAGGGCGGCGCGGGGCACGGCCACCCGGACGACAAGGAGCGCATCTCCATCAAGTCCGAGTGCTACGGGGACGGCGTGCGGCGCCTCTCCATCGTCAACAAGCACGGCAAGAAGGTACGTGTCTCATCCTCCCGTGTGCTCGTTTTGCCTGCGTACGTGTGTGCGTGCGTGTGTGGTCGTGTGGTGCGCTGTTGGAGACTTTGTGAATGTTGCCCCAGGCACTTCGAGCGTCTGACTGGATGAAATGAATCTGTTCGCGTTCAAAAGTCTTTTTTTTGTTCGTGGAACGTGAATTCTTGTTTTGTGCGGCAAAGTCCGCCCACGTGCCGCAAGGCGATGTTTGAAAGTCTCTCGTTGGTGTTTTGATGCGCACAGCCGGCGCGGCTTGTGATGCAGAGAAACGTGAACAAAGTGACAATCTGTGACGGCACACTCTGTTGAGCAGTGGGGCTCAGCGTCACTTGACGCGCAGGTCCAACGGAAAAGTAACATTCCCCACGCAGCAATCCAAGACCTTGAACATTCATTGTTTTCCAGTGGATTTCTCTGCCGAATTGGCAGACGTAGTTTCGCAGAACCCCACTGCTCAGTGTTGACACGCTCATTCTAAACATGAAATTTCCTTTCAGAGGACGGCCTGTGTGTGAAATATGTACAGAACACTTTCCACACGCGTACATACATTTGCAAAACAGCATGCCATTTTTCCTTGCTTTTACATTTCGAAGCCTCAACGTTCCAGCCATTTGTCGCAGAGAGACAGAGAGAGCAGCAAACCACGAGCTGTAGCATCGGATTGTGCTCTGGCTCGGTGCTTTCGGAAGGACTGCGCGGCTATCAGTGCCATCTGCACTTTCTGTAGGCTCGTAGATGTCACGCAAACTCCATCTCAAAGAGTTTTTCTTTCGGTTCTGTCTTCTGTCTTGTGGATCTAGTGGTGACTTTCTCGATGTTGTTTTTGTGAACTCAGTGCGCATGTGCAGTCAACTTCATTCCGCTTTGCGCACGCGTTGAAAAAAAGCGTTGACCAATGATGGATCTCGCCTCGTTGTGAATGAAGTTGACTGCGCAGGGTTGTCGGGTGAGTCTGGGTTGTGACGGCTTGCGGTGGAATGATGGTGGCGCCTCCACAGTGCTGATTCGTGGTGTTTTCTTGTGTCTCCGCTGCAGTTCTAGCGTTAAGAACTCCGTACAACCGTGAGACGAACCGTGTCCGTGAAACACACGTGGTTTGGGTCCAGTTCGACGGAAAGTTGAAATCCTCCGGACTGCCAAATTTTCGGCGCTTGGGCCTATTTTGGGGCTGGCACAATGGAGGGGTGGGTGGGGTGGGTTTGGGAGTGAACGTCGACATGGTTGTGACTCGATGTTTGTCTTCCCTTTTTTCCGCACCACACACGAAAAAAAACCTTGTTCTGTGAGGTCAAAACATCCGGATGTGTGATTGTAGATTTTTCATTCTGAACGTGATGATTGATAGCTTGAACGCATTGTATCTGTGAAGGGGTTGAAGTGTTGTGTGAGAGATTGTCACGCGGGGCAACAAACCACGTGTCCACACACGTGTGCTGCTCGTGTGAAAGGGACGAGGAAAAACCGCAGCTGTTTCAGACTGGATACGTTGTCCATTGCGTTCCTTTTATGTTCAGCCAGTGGACTCGGTGTCGCATATGATTCAAGATCACGACAATGCGTGATGCATTCTGTGTGAAACAACCCACAAAGGCAGCTGTGTGTCTGCAAATGTTTTATTGTTCAAGCTGTGACGGAATTGCCTGGCTTCGGGAAAGAGAGGCTTGTGTTTGAGAATGTGTGCAGCGAGCTGTGGGTATGTTGGGTGTGTCAGGGTACGTCGGGTTTTCCGGGTTGTGTGTGTGGTAAGGGGAGTGTGATCGTGCGGAGCACTACGAAGTGAATCGAGATCAGTTGCGGTGTGAATGTGATCACGTTCTTCCGACTGCCCCAGCAGGCGACGTCCCACTCCCGCTGCTGGTGAACGCTTCACGAAGACGGGTTGTAGACTGGATTCTCTTTCGCTCAGCGATAGTTCTGTGCATGAGGGTGTGAGTGTGGGTCGAGGCCGGTGAAATGAAGTGTCAGACTGTGCAGATCAAGGCTGTTGTTTCAAACAGAACACGCAGTTAGTTACGTCCTGTGAGCTCAAGATAGACGTACTGTTACAACAGAACACTCACTTTTGTTTTCTCTTGTGACTAGCATGTAAAATTTTAGGTGTTAGATTTTAATCACTCTTGTACACAATGTGGTATCCAGCAGTTCAATGGGAATATCCATTTTACCTCAATTTTTGATGTCTCTCACATCTTAGTGTAGATTGTTCACTTCGTCACAACCAAATTTTGATCATTTTACTTGTATTATCTTGGTCCTGAAGCCTTAGTTGGTTGTGCTAATCGAGCTTGTTTCTGACAGGCCGGTTTGGTTGGTGGACCAATCGAAATGGGTGACGTCCGAGTGACGAACACAACATTGGTAGATGTTGTCGACTGACGATTGGTTGTGCCTTTCAGATGTGTTAGTCAGCGGAACATTGATTGGACTTTCGTTTCAGACACGTGGGACATGTGTAGCTCAGTTTATCATAGATATATTTTTTTTCTGGGCCAGACTTGCAGTTTTGACAGTACCGCCGTACTGTTGGCAGTGAACTGGAAGTGGAGTCTTGTGGATCTCAGTTGTGTTGGAAGCTCGGTTGTCATTGGCTGTAGGAGTAACGCCGCTCCCTCTGGTGTGTGTTTCAGGCGAGCCTGAGTTTGCCCGGTTCCCCGTTCACACTGCGACGCAGCAGCAAAGGTTCGCAGTTCAGCTGGCGACCAGGCAAGCACGGTCCCCGCACCGCCGACCGACAGCCCCTCGTCCTCCCCTACCTAGGTCGGTATCCCCTAGTGCCCCCAGTGTCCCTTCCTAGATTAGTGCTCCCCAGTTGTGTTCAATTCTGCTAGGTTAGTGTCTCCCTGCCTGGATTGTATTCAAACCTCAGTGCCCCTGTAGTCTCTTGGCCTTGGTTGTTGTGTTCGGTAGATCAAACTCCCATGTCAATTTTCTTAGATTTGTCTCCCTAAGTCTGCTGAGATTAGTTATGCCTCGTCTCTGATTCTTGGTTAGTGTCCCTTCATCTTCCAAAAACAATCATTTGTCTGTTGTTCTCCCCACCCGTGGGTCTGTAGTCTCCCCACCCAGGTCATGATCCCCATGTCTCACTGCCGAGGTCAATGTCCTGTGTTCCCTGTTGTCGCTCAGTCTTCCTGGATCCGTGTCCATCTGGACCAGGATGGTGTCTGAGTCCCACACAACCGTCCAACAAGATTAGTTTTGCTCAGAACTCCTCTGTTGCTCCTCAGTGTTCCCGCTCCGTCTGCGTGTACAGCCGCATAGTCAGTCACCCTGCTTGTGCTTGTCAACCTGAGATCACTCCCTTCCCGCTGCACCTGCTTTTCCTGCCCGAGTCCAAAATTCCCAAAATGACTCCACCCTCAGAACCAGAAAGTGAGTTTTCTGTCCATTGGTCAGTGCCATCCGTTCACCCTCTTCTGTCAGTTCCGCAGCAACTGCCCCTCGAGCAAGATAGCCTTTGGCCTTTGGTCTGCGTCTGGTCCTTTCTCAGTCCTTGCCGAGATTCAGACCGCCTCAGAGAAACAACCAAGTGAACCCACCTCAACACTCAAGTATCATACTTTATGCATCGACAGACCAGCGTGCATGCTGGGTCCCTCTGAGCACCTGACGTCAACGTTGGCCCTGTGCAGAGCTAGTGTCCTTTGTACCGTGTCCCATAGGTGAGTGTCCGTTGCTGCCGTCAAGCTTCCCGTTGCCAAGATTGTCATGTTCAGCCAAGCTCGTTGCTTCCCTTCCGTTGTCCAGTGTCGTTCAGCCACCTCCCATCCATGGAACGCTGCCCCTGCCCTGGTCTGCATGTCCCTCCCTGTGTGTGTCAAAAGTCGGTCACCCCTCCTCCGCCCCGCCCCGCCCCCACTCACTCCCCGCCCTCCACACCCGCCTGGTCTCTGCCCCTCCACCTTCCGTGCTGTCTCAAGGTCATAGTTTTCTTCTACTTTTCTACATATCGCGAAGCCTGTCAAGCTGAAGGGTATGGATTCATTTTTTTCTCAGGGGTTTGTCGTGGGTTCAGTAAGTCATTCATTCTACTTCGACAACAATGACATCGTTTGTAATGGTCTCAGTTCAAGCAGAATGGCGAATCTAACTGCAGCTGACCCAGTCAGATAACAATGTGATGTTGCTGAGTGCAGCTGGGTCACCACCCCCCGCACAGCAGTGCCGAGTGTAACCGGGTCACGCCTCCGCCCCGCAGATATCTACAACCTGAACCTCCCGTACGCCGACGACTCGACCGCCGTCACGCCCACATCGGACGAGCTGTGCACGACGCACGGCGGCGTCCTGATTGGCGGCGGCCATCGACGCCGTCTCAGCTCGACGGCGTCGTACGGCTCGCGCGTGTCGCACCCGTCCTACGCCTACGACCCGAACGGCGTGGGGCCCCCTGGTGGCAAATTTGCGCCCGGGTCGCGACGCTCGAGCTTCGCGTCGCACTACTCGCGCCACTCGTACACGTCGTACGGTGACTACAGCTTCAAGGTGAAGGAGCGCCACTGCGAGCCGACGCACTTCCAGTGGCGCGCCACGTCCATGAAGACCCGGGGTGGGGGCGGCGCCGCCCACCCGCTCCTCCCTGAGGTAGTTGTCGACAAAACTAAATCAGATGACAATGTGAGTAGTCGTGTAGTGTGACATGTGGGCACTGCACCCGAAACCTTGTAGTCTCCTTATTCCCAACCTGACTCGACGACTCTTTGCTTTCCTGACGACTTCAACTGTCCTGGCTCTATCTGTCTCTCGGTTTATTTTCTCCATCTCTGCGACTGAGCTCTGTCGTACTCCCTCCCCTTTTTGTCCGTCAGACTGGTTCTGTCTTCGTGCGATGCGAAAAAATCCTCCATCCTGAAACAAAGAAAAAGAAACGGAAAATACTCGTACGCACCGTTTTAGTTTCGCAGGCCGAAATTTTGATTTCGATTCCCCAGCGAAAGCTCAAATTCTGGCCCAGCTGAACAGACGAAAAATCGATTTGAGCACCCAACGCATTCGGTTCGAGATGCAAATCGAACACGCACAATCTGAGTTCGGAAACGCTCCGCCACTGTTCTTCCTGCAGACTCATTCCTGTCTCATTCTCGCTCTTTTAATTTTGTCTCATTTACATTCAAGAAACATCAAGACTTCGCTTTTTCCTCCTTTGTAAGTTCCTTTCATCTGTTTTTCTGTTTGTTCATTTCCTTCGCGGATTCCCACAAATTCAAGTCCGACGCCCAACTTTTTTCGGAATCTGGAACGCTTGTCCCGCAACACAGTGGGAACAGGAACACACAGAAATTCGGGGAAACCGCGCGCGCAGAATTGTGGGAATCCTGAGCTAGATCTACATGTTTCTTTCTTTCTACGTTTCTCTCTCCTCTAGAATCCCGACGCTACTTTCTCCGCTCGTTGTTGAGAGCCTCGCACGAACTTCAGTGTTGACCCAGAAATCTACGACAGGCGAAAATTGCCCGGTAGAGCCAAAAACGGCCTGACAGACACATCTGTTTCGCCAAGAAACATCAAGGTGGGGGGGGGGGCGAAACCAGAACGCATTCTGGCATTGAAACCTGTTTGCAATCAATGGATGTGTCCCACGGTCATTGCCTGCGAAAGTCAGCGCTGACTTGTGCAGGGGCGCAACTTCTGAGGCATCCAGAAATTGGTCTCACGACAAGGTCTCACTGACCTGAAGAAGACTGCAGAAAAAGATGGTGGTTTGAAGGATCTTGTGAGGCTCTTGACACGAGATGAAGAAAGGCCCGGCAATTGTGAAACTTGCGGTAGAGAGAACCCTTGTTGGTTGGTCTGTTTCTTTGGTCAGCAGAAAGTGATTGCATTTTCGCTGGGTCCGTGAAATGACCATGAACAAGAAAAAAAGAAAAGAAAAGAATGTGCACTTGATCAACCAACAAGTGTCAGCAGTGTGAGGAAGATTTCCGTTTGACACGTTGAAGCCGTTTCGCGTTGGCGCTGTCCGTCTCCGACTTGCGTCGCGCCGACTCTTGCAGCCAGTTGGGGTTTTCACATTGGTGACGCTCGGTCGTTTTTGGGCTGTCGTCAAAAATTCCACCATTGGGTCCAATGCAAATTTTTGACACCGACGTCAGAAAAACATCCGCGCGTCACCAATGTGAAAACCGCCATCAATGTGTGGAGCTCCATCCCAATGCAGCGAGACAAACCTTTTGTAGCTGCGAGAAGGCTGCGGCTCTGCTCGTGTGACTCTGAAACCACACTGGGCGCGTCAGCGTCAAGCGTTGCAACGAGACACAACTGGGTGCCTTGCGCGGCAAGGAAAATTGGGATGTGTCGCTAAAGTTTGCACCAAAACAAAAATTTTTGACGCGCGACGCGACGCCTGAAACGAACGCGTCCACTGGTGGTTTGGGAACACTGCTCGCTGTGAGGACGGCGTCGCGGCAGCAGCAGCGGCGGCAGCGGGTTGAGACGGGTTGAACGGTGTGCTGCTCCCGCTGGGAGTTGGGTCCTGTGAACCCAGCTCTCCGGGACAACTTTGATCAGACGAGAAATCTTCTCCCTGCTGGCAGCGGAATTTTGTTCTGTGTGAGACCGTAGATAGCGTCACTGCAGAGTGAAAAGACTGTCAAGAGTTGAAAACGAGACGTAGAGACCAGAACAACGGGGAATTGAGTCACGGGTGCGACGTGACAGTGTCATAACACGGTTCCGTTGTCTTGGCAACCAGTTTGATTTTTGCCACAGTGGTTGCCAGGGCGTTTGCCTTTGTCACTGGAAAAGCGTAGACGCCTTTGTTCGCGTGGTTGGTTGCTGTCTGCGAATCGTATCGTTGAAAGCGTCAGACGTCGCCTCACAAGTTGAACTTTGGGATTTGGTTGACGTTGTTTTGCACTTTTCAACACCCTTTATCTGAGGCTGCACCCTTGATTCCTCTTCGGTTGTGTGAGAATGCTTTCCTTGTGTTGTTGAGTGTTGGTATCATGTGGAGAGTGTCGTTGCTTGGTGACGATGGTGGCCGTGGCAACGCTTTCAGAGTGCTGCGGTGCCACATTGGGTGGGAATGCCGCGTTCCGGTCGTTCTCTGTTGCCGTTTTTGTTTGGCTTCGATTGGTATGTGCGTGTGTGGGCCCGCGCGTCTGTGTGTGCTTAGTGTTTGCGAATGTGTGTGTGTGTGTGTTCGCTTGCGTTTTTGAGCTTTTGTGTGCTGAAGGCTGATGCGGCGGTGTCGCCCGCAAAACGTCGTGCAGTGCAGCCCTGTCACGCGTGGATGATTTCAACACAGGACGTGGAAATTCATCTGCTGTGCGTACACTGCGGTTCAAGGGGTGAATGCAGGATGGTGCTGAAACCCTGACCATGACCTGATCCCGACATGGAACGTGTGGACAGAAGACATTTTTTCCTGCCGGATCGCTCAAAAGTGGGGCCAACATCTTGTTTTTTCAGCCAGGAGTCGTTGTGTGCGTGTGTGAATGTGTGTGTGTGTGTGTGAGAGAGAGAGAGAGAGAGAGAGAGAGAGAGAGAGAGAGAGCGACAGACTGTGTGTGTGTGTGTGTGTGTGTGTGTGTGTGTAAGAGAGTAAGAAAATGAATGAATGAATCTGGGTGAGAGTGAGTGAGCGAGCGAACGCTGAACTGTGCGAGTATTGTTGGCGTCTGACCTCGCCATCACCATTGTGACGGCATCGATGTTACGTTCCCCATCGGTTGACATGCGTGCATCCTTCCTTCCCCCCTCCCGTTGATGGAATGAATTATTTGCAGCTGTGCTGCAATACTTTGATCACTATTTTCCCTTGTTTGTTCTTGTATTTTAGTACATTTGAACGTTATTTTTGAGCGGAGTCGTATCCAGACAGCAACAACCCATGCGGAGGAGAGCCGCTGCCCCCGAGTTGTAGACACTGTTGCAGTCGTAGAGATTGGGTGTTTGAACAAAGTGCCCGTGGTCGCCGCACGTGCACGTCGAACTTTGGCTGTCTCTGCCAGCGACGTGCAAGTGCGTGTTCGACGGACACGCAGTGCTTTGCTAAACCTCCCTGTTCGAGATCGCACGTCACCCGTGCTCGGATGACACGGCGTCGTCGTGTGTGTCCGAGTCTTCCCGTGCAGTTCCGTCGGCAGCACGCTGCTCGTGGAACTGAACCGGAAGCTGCGGTCACGTGCTCGGACCCGTTGTGAACCCGGTGTCCGGTTTTCAGGCACGTAGGATCAGTCGCTTTGGAGATGTGTCTTTTGTGTGCTGTTGCGTTGTGTGTTTGGTCCGTGCGAGAAAACGGATCAAACGAGCTTTGGGTCAAAACGTTTGATCATCATGGCAAACAACGTTGGCTCAGAGTTTTTTTTCTGAGTAATCGCTCACACACTTTTCAAGCGAACGTTGTTGCTGTTTTCCGCACAGACCGTTGCACGTTGAAAAGCGCACAGAAAGTTCTTTGCTTTTCATTTAGAAGTCTGCAGGTTGCGAGTACACTGGCCTTCTTTAGCAAAACGTACGACGTACGGGTACATATTTTAGACGTTTTTCGCACAAAGCAGCACAATTTACGGTAGATCTTAGAGGCACTTAGCGTTAAGTTCAGGAGTTCAGTTCTTCAGCAGCCGTCACAGCACGGTGTGCAACGTTCATCCAAGAGTTCTGACCACTTTTGAGAATTTTTGTTTGTTCAAAAATCGACAGCGAGCAGACGTGGCTGAGGTGAGTACGTTTTGCTGAACAACGTCAGTGTGCTTGAAAAAGAAAATTTTCTTTTGTGGTACAAGAGAACGCGGCGCTGAAAAAGCAGATTCAGTGCACGAAGTGGCGTGCTCTCTGTGACACGTGACTTTGACGTGGTGGGCGGTTTGCACGTGACGCAACGCAGCGTCACGCCCTGACGTGGCGTGCAGTACGCGCGTGACCGAACGCGACGTTACGCCGTGACGTGGCGTGCCCTTGACGTGACGTACAGTGTGTACGTGACCTAACCCCGGCGGGTCGGTTGTTCTCTGTGCCGCAGGAGTCATCGGGGTCGGACTGCGAGGCAGCCAAGGGGAAGCTGTTTCCCGACAACCCGTTCATCTGCCGCACGCCCTCCGCCACCATGGTGGACATGCACGGTGAGTCGACTCGCACGCCCCCCCCCCGGGGGGGGGGGTCGAGGACCGGCTGCTCCAGAGGACCTGGCCTCCTAAAAGTTTTCACTTTCGTTTATCGAGACGAATTCAGGCATGGGAATGAGAAATTGCTTTCTGACTTACCAAATGGTTGCTGTTGAACAATGTTAAAAGCGTGATGGCTTTTGTCTTGCAGACCTTAAGGTGATCAAGGACCTCATCGACCATGCGTCGGGCAAGCGCAAAAGTGAGTCACGCATCATCGTGTCGCGTAAACACACACACACACACACACACACACACACACACACACACGTGCTCGTATTTTGCGTGTTGGACATTTGCGTCACGCTTCCCACATTGACGCAAATTACCGTGTGTGTTGGACCTTGTGTTTGTCGGCACATGCAATGCTGACGTGCGCTGTCTCCGCTGCAGGCTTCACGAGCGACCGCGGCATCTCGCGGAAGGAGTGGCTCCGCGAGAAGTGTCTGCAGCTGCTGTTCGGCTGGGAGTGCTCCCCCTGCTGGCACAGGTACCGTACTGCCAGACCTGGCTCCACATCCCACAGGGAAGGGTGGGTGGGTGTCCCGTGGATTTCCTCAGCTTTATCGTTTGGTATTGGGGCCTAAAGGTGGCGCGACAGACGCGCTTGTTTCCGAAGTCGTGACAGATGTGGTTGGGTGCGGGGTGCGACTGCGCGCTCGCTCGAACTCCCTACTGTCCAGGCGGCAGCGTCTTCCATTGGTCTCCGTGGTTGCTCAAGTGGGCTGTGGCTTTTTTGTAAGAAATGCGCGTTTCTGGAAAGCTTGTTTGCACGCAGTGCGTGAATGATACTCAGGCCTCACTCTGGGGAGGGGTCTGTTTTTCGTGGGCCACGTGTTTTGTCTGGGGTCACGTGATTGTGTGTGACGTGGTCACGTGTTTCCGGTGCAGGTTCTCCCGCATCGTGGAGCTGTTCATCATGGACGCATTCGTCGATCTCTTCATCACTCTCTGCATCGTCGTCAACACCATGTTCATGGCCATTGACCACTACGGCATGGACACAAGCCTCTCCAACACACTCGTCTATGGCAACTACGTACGTATCCAAAGGCGACCGCTCTGTTGCTGCTCCACTGTGGGAGTATTGTTCGGTTTCCGCGTGTGTTTTCCTGTCCTTTTACATCCTCGGTGTGAAAGGCGCGGAAACAACCTGATGAAAACTGCACAACGGAAAGTGCTTCAAAGGGAGAACAACCCAAGAAGAAACCAAAACGCTGGGAGGGGCGAGTGCTCAATGTCAGCTGTTTTGTGCTTGCAGGTGTTCACGACTATATTCACCGCTGAAGCTATGCTCAAGATCATTGCCATGAACCCTGTGAACTACTTGAAGGACAGGTGGAACTGTTTCGACATTGTGATCGTCTTTCTCAGCCTGGTCGAACTCGGCCTGCAGAACGTCAAGGGCCTGTCCATATTACGTTCCTTCCGTTTGGTGAGTGTTGCTGCAGGACTGCATTCCATGCCTCAGCCTGCCCATGCTCTGCTGTAATCACCCATGAATAATACGCCCCTCAAAATTGCCTTCACTTGCGGGTGTCGAGGCCATTTTGAAAACAACGGTGAAATCATACGCGTGTAAGAGGTGCACTCCATCTTTTCATGTCAATTTTCTGTGCAAAATGTACCCATTTTACACGGGTTAATACGGCAGTTTCTCAGGTTGTAATGGTGATACACGAACAGGATTGCGTGCTCAAAGTGTTGTGTTTTCTGTTGCAGCTACGTGTATTCAAACTGGCCAAATCGTGGCCAACTCTCAACTTGCTCATTGGTATTATCGGCCGGACATTAGGTGAGTTCATTTTACACAAGGCAGTCAATTTCTTTGAAAAACGAACAACGAAGGTTCTTGAACAAGCGTCATATGTGCGTGACCCTTCTTCCTTGATCTTGTTGCACTCACGCGTTGACCCATTGTCGTCCACTTCCGCCCCACAGGTGCGCTGGGTAACCTGACGTTCGTGCTGGCCATCATCGTGTTTATTTTCGCCGTCATGGGCATGCAGCTGTTCGGCAGCAAGTACATAGCGAACAAACACAAATTCCGTATCAACGACGTGCCTCGCTGGAACTTCACAGATTTCCTCCATTCCTTCATGATAGTATTCAGGTCGGTGTTCGGGACAAACGCTCCTTCCCTCAAGTCACGTGCTGTCACACTGTACTTCCCTGCAGTATGTCGGCGTCGTGCCCAACTTCGCGGGACAGCGTCCCTGGCAAAGATAGAGATTCTGGAAACCCAAAGCTGTCACGAAACGTGACAAAGAACAAGACCAAGGTGCTCAGAACGCACCGTTTTCCGTTGTGCCCACAGAAAATGGAGCGCACTGACTCGCCCAATCGAACACGCTCACTTTGACGCCGAGTGTAAGGTGGCGCCCCCGTGTGTTGCAGGGTGCTTTGCGGAGAGTGGATCGAGTCGATGTGGGAGTGCATGGTCGTGTCGTCCGTCATCTGCGTGCCATTCTTTCTGCTCACCATGGTCATCGGCAACCTCGTGGTGAGTGCCGCTTCCGTTGCTCACTTCCGCTTGTGACTTCCGTTTTCGGTTGAACTTTGAGCGGATCAGAAGCAAAGAATTTTAGGGGAGCAAGGTAAAACGAATGTGAAAGGAAGAGAAAGCTCAAAACGTTGTGACGAAGACAGGCACTAACACCGCTGAAACCCCTGAGGCGCGCGTCAACACCGACAAGTGTTCTTGTTTCACACTGAGAGTTGAGCGCGAGTGTGTGTGTGTTGCAGGTGTTGAACCTGTTCTTGGCGCTGCTGCTGAGTAGTTTCGGTGCTGAGAGCTTGCAGCAGTCGCAGGACGACAACGAGGCGAACAAGCTGCAGGAGGCCGTCGACCGCATCAACCGGTTCACCATCTTCATCAAGTCGCGCATCAGATACCTCATCAAGGTCAGCGTCGCCATGGCAACTCGCGACAGTCAGGCCAACGGCACACTGCGCGCAACACGAGATTTGTGTGCTGTGACGCCCATTGCGCTTGATTGACAGAGCGACGCTTTTGTTGCGTGCGCGACACCTGCGTGTGACCTCGGTCTCACTGTGGGCGTTTTCTGCCGTTTATTCCGTACCAAGGATGGGGCAGTGTTCCTAATCCGTGTCTCTCCGTGCCTCTACCGACAGGTGAAAATCACAAAGACCCCGATCATGGACGACTTCGACCCGACCATGACGAAGCCGTCGGACCTGTCCGGGAAGGACCTCATCATGGACGGGGAGCTGCCGATGCGCAACGGCCGCGTCGTCGAGCACGACTCGCCCGACGACGACGACTCGTACATCGGCAACAAAGGTACGTGATGCGCGGCGCGGCGCGGCGCGGCGGGTCCGGTGTCGGGGCGAGACGTGCTGACTCCGGGGCTTGGGTGTCGGGGTGACGGAGCTGACCTGGTGTACTCGAGCTGGGGCCGGGCATGCGCCGGCTGGGTGTGCGGGTGCTGGGGTTGGGCTTCAGGGGTGCTGAGTGTGCAGGCATCAGGGCTGGGTGTGTGGGTGCTCAGACTGGTGTGTGGGTGCTGGGCGTGCTGAAGGTGCAGACCCTGAGGGTGGGTGCGCCCTTGCTGACAGTTCACATTGGTTCTCTGGTGGCGGTGATTGACCAAGAAATCCAGACTTTGTTGAAACACCCAAACATTAGGGATCCACTTGGTTTGCAGCTGGGGTTGTCAAATCGCGCCTTCGAGCGTGATCGAAACCCTGAGTTTCTGGTGCACAGACGGACGAGAAAAGGGACTGACCTCCTGAACAAACATCAGGGAGGCGACTCAAGCTCATGTTTTGGCGCTGAGGTGATGCATCTCAGAAGGTTCAGCGATTCTGCAAACCAGTCGTTATATGTTTTCGTCCCGAGTTCACCAAATGGGTCGGATTTCCCACACCACAGAATTTTGTTTTCTTCAGAAACCGCCATTTCTTGTTTGCCTTTTGTCACCAGATGAACTGAAGATTGTTTGGTTGTGAGATCACCGGTAGTCTTTGGATGCTCCTCCTTTGCGCAATGCTCAGTCGTCTTGTGTTAAAGCGTCTGAGTCGGACAGTGGGTCAGCCAGTGAAAGGGACAAAAAACTACGAGTCAAACGTCGTGGAGTGGGAGAGATCTTCCTGCACGAGGGGATTTTGTCTTTTTACCGCTTAAGGTTTTGCCGTTGGTTGGTTGGTTGGCTTGTTGCGTGCGTTCGTCCGTGGCTCGTGCACGACGTCAATTTCGTTCCCGTCAGAGCGGCGTCCTAGCAAGACGTTCCAAAGACGTAACGTCGCGAAAATTGCGACTTTACGTCAGGATAAAAGACGTTTCCTTTGCCGAGCGTTGCAAGGTTTCACGCTGCCAGCGCCTTTAGCGGAAGACGTTGCGTCGCACGAAAAGACGCGACGTCACGAAGCGAACGTCGTGCTGTCGCTCTGCGCTTTTCTTCTCGGCCGGTACCTACGGTTAAGTGTTGGAGTTCCGTCATACCTTGGTTGCTTGGTGCATTTTAGTGTGAGATCTATGGATTTCTTTTTGAGTTTATCATTCTTCATATCGTGAACAAGTCTTGGGCTTTTATGGACGAGGCAGGAACCTGCATGTTGCGCGAAACACTGGAGTGGGTTTTCACAGACGTGCGGTGCGGTTTCTGCACCTCGCTTCTGCACGGGTTGCACCAGCTGAGAAACGGACCACGTGATCAACCTTTCATCCAAACTTCCGGAAAACTTGCTGTCAAAGAGGTTGAGTCAGGGTGGTCAAGGTTGTGTACTTGAGGGTGTTGACGCGTCGAGTGGTAAGTGTGACGTCATCAATGTTGCCGCTGGATAAGCCTCGGTTCCGCCCTGGAAAACTTCGTGTCGAGACGGGAACTCCTAGATAGGTGGCGTTGAAGCAGAGAGAGAGAGAGAGAGAGAGAGAGAGAGAGACGAGTGTTCATATCACAGTGACTTGACTGAAAACCTATCGCCACGACCTGTGATCTGTTCTTCTGCCGTGAAAACGGACGCACCCAGTCGCGTGCTCGCACCGAACTGTAGACGTCGTGTGCAGTGCAGAGAGATGTAGACCTCACCATAGCCCGTAGCCGGAGCTCTCGTAGACTCTCGTGTGTGCTGTTAGAACTAGCCCCACACGTAGGGGAGGCATCCAGCTCCATTGGCAGTTCATCCTCCAAATTCCAGGATTTTTGGGTCTATTTTTGTTTCTCAAAGGGACTCAGAACAACGGTCAAAGATTTTCGTTTCTTCCACGACTTCTTGCACACGCTTGGGGCCACTGAAATTGACAAATTATTTTTCAGGTGGGGGCGTCACATTGACGTCAGCTGTTGTGAGTAACGTCATTGTACGTCATGACGGAAATGACGTCATGTAGCTAACGGGAAGTTGTTGTGGTTTCTAGACATGCGGCCCCTGTCCTTCCGGCTGGTTAAGGGCTCCAACATGGCCCATGTGGGTTACTCGCCCGTCTCTCCTTATGGTACGTAGCTGCACTCCGGCGTCAGCCGGCCAAACATTCTTCCCTTCTCCATTGCGGGCCCGTGCACACTGGAAGAAGCAAAAATTTCCGAACTGAAAATCCAAATCTGATCGTGAGATCACGAGAGTTCTCTGTTGGTGGGAGGGGGGCAACGATTTGAGTAACTTCAGTGGCGTTTCTTCAGTGTGAACTGGCCTGTGACGATTTGGACCTGCGAAGAGCGACCGTCCTCCTTCCAAAGTCCCTTTTCCCAAACTCCGTCGCTCCCACTGGCGCAGTCCCCAGTACATTAGATAGAAGTAGCAGTCGCACACAAAGGTACGAGTACCAGTCGTTTTGCCACTGCACTGTGCAACTCGGTGCACCGTTTCTTTGCCCAGAGTCGGCCTGTGATGGAATTTCTAGACTCGGTGGTGGGAGACCTTTGTATAGCGCACCTACCACGCGACCAGTTGGTGTTTCACCTCGGAACCAGCATGATGTGAGAAATCCGAGTTTGGTCAATAGAAACAGGAGAAACAACAACAGTTGGAGCAGATCTGTGTTTGTTTGCACTTGTGTTTCGCTGTGATGCTGTTGTAAATTTGTTGTTGCACTGATTTTTTCCTTGAACTTTGCACGGTTGTCTTTGCTGCTGCTCTCTGGTTGTTTTCTTGATGTTCATTGCAAACGTGAAATTGTGCTGCCGTTTGGGACCAAAAACGCAGTCTGTATCACCACAAGTTTGTGACAATCGCTCCCACTTTTTAAATTGCGAGTGACCCTGGAGAAGGAATTCCTCATCCGGACCTGGAGTTTCCCACAGGCCACAGGCCCATAGCGGGAGACACAACCTGATGCTGCTCGAAAAACGTTGAAATTGTCTTGAGACTCAGTCAACATCAAATTCATTTCTGCCGCACGAAGAGTCTCGCTGCAGAGGCGGAAACATTTTGGGGTCCAATGGCCAGGTGTAGTCTTATTTAGAAAATTTTTAACGTGGGGGAAAATTGAAGAATTGCGCCTCGGGGAAAGAAATCTGTCTGGGCCGAAGTGGATCCACCTCTGCATGTCAACCACATTGGGAAAGCGCCCGAATGAAGACCACGATCTCATGTTTGCGCCTGCAGGGTGGTTGCATGCCTGTTGGTTCTCTTGCACGCTTTCACTTTGTGTTCAGTCGAACCGGGGTATTGATGGAGAGTGGGGAGGTTGCACGGGTGGGGCAGGTGGGTGGGTGAGTGTGAACCATGTGACCAGCTGAGTCAAAGCTGCCAAATCGGTCAGCTGAGCAAGCGTTAAAAGAGAGTTCGCAGGACAGGCTTTGTTTGCCACGTCACAACTTCTGTAGATTTGCTTAGGGGGGGGGGGACTGACCCGTGGGTCAAATTGTCAAATAGGTCACAGATTGTGGTCACTCAGTTCTGTTCATTTGGTCAATGTTGAATTGTCTATTTTCTTGCGGCTTTTCTTTGCTGCTGCTGACTTGGTTGCCATGTTGTCCATTGCATTCAACAGCCTGCGTTACCATGGAGTTCGGTTTGGTTGTCACGTCGCGCCGTTGCTGAGTTCGGTTCCTCTCCAACCATCCAGACCTGACTCTCCACTCTCACCTCTTGGACTTGGTTTCTGTCTCCAGGTCGTTCGTTGCCATGTCATCTTCGATTCGGTTCCCACATTCCACGTTTCTCTTGGTTGCTGCGTTGCTTGGTTATCGCTGCAGGTTCTGTTGTTGGTCTTCTGGTTGCCACTCGTTTCTATGGGTTTCCTGAATCATAACGTGCCGTGCTGAGAAGCCCTGTACCGAATCACAGAAATTCCTTTCAGTTGCGCGGTTGTCTATGTTCAAATGCCGGACACATCAGCGTTCATCCTCCGAACCGGTGTTTGGGCTCCTGACCAGTCCGTGGAGCACAGTGCAGAGACAAGACCCTCAAAACCCCCCACATCGACTGCTTCTTTTCTGTGGAATCTCTGCGGCAGATGTTGTGCGATGGTTTCAGCATCTCCTGTGAAGCACGACACCGAAGTCGAAAGAACGTTGTTTTAGAATCCAAATCAGGGTGACATGGAGCGACGTTATTTTTTGGCTTCTGTCATTCACTCTCCATGGCAATGAGAGAACCAGAACCTTTCCACAGTCAAATGTCCACGTCAAAGCATCTGCCCAGAGAAACAACCCCGTCTGAGAACACAGTGTGATTCGAGCCCTGCAAGAAACTGACCTTCGTCGCGAACCCAGTTGCCATCGCAACGGACCTTGGTAGCTCTTGCGACTTTCTTTGCGACGTAGACGTGAACGTAGCACCGCCCAGAACACCGGATGTTGCGATCATCTTCAAATTCACGGTTCGGCTCAAAAGCGTCCTTGTTAAAAACATGCAAAAACGCCCAGTTTTGTCGCTTTGGAACAGACAGTGTCCTGGATTGGAGACGGACGTTCACTTGCCGCTTGTTTGTGACCCTCTCTCAAATATCGCGTTGACGTGAGCGTTGCTGTTTGATGCGTAACCGTTTTGTCCGCTCGTGTTGCAGAGCCGAACGACGGGGGAGACACGCCGGCGAAAATCAGCCAGGTGAGCAAACGACCATGACGTCACGCCACGTCGCGTAACGCTGACGTGAACCCGGCGTGACGTATCAAGGCCTTTGATAGATATTTTCTCTGAATTTCTTGCACACTTGGTTTGCTCAAATGCGATGAAAGTTTCACTCAATGTATGTGCCGCAGTCTTCGTTTGTTTCTTGGTCATGTCGCACACATCGCGCCTGCGTCGTGTAACGCTCATGATTTTGTTGCCTGTAGGACTCTGGTGCCGACATGGGTCGCCATGGCAGCGCCGGCTCCGTCTCCACCGCCAAGGTAACGGCGTCGCTTCCGCTTCGCTCTTCCGGTTCCAGCTCAGTGACCTGCTTCCCGTTGTGCATGCGAATTTGAGCTTGTCCTGGACGCGTGGTGTCCATTTTTCTCACATCTTGAAAAAAGCGCAGTTGCAAAGAGAATCGCGTGAATGAAATCGGAGTAGAAAAACCTGCATTCAGTCTGGGTCACTGGCGTACTGACTCCACGCCATTTCAGTGAAAGCGCAACAACAAAATCTGCATTTGAACACACCGTTGCGTCAAATGGAACGCTGCTCATCATGAACTCCCAATCTCCCTCGCGCGGCAGGTGAGCAAGTCCGCGTCGACGGAGTCGCGCCTGAGTCGCAGCGTGTCGGGCGAGTTCACCAACACGAAGGGGTCCACATCGAGCGTGTCGTCCGAGAGTCAGCTGAGTCTGTCGCGCGACGACCTCGCGTCGAGCCTCGAGCGGCCGTACGACGCCGAGGGTCCCGAGATCAACGAGGTACGGGCGTGTGTGCGTGTGTGTGTGTGTGCGTGCGTGTGTGCCTATCTTTTCGGTGTGTGTCTGCAATGTGTCATCTGTGTAATCAACTGAGTACGGGGGCGCGCTGGTGTGTGTGTGTGTGTGTGTGTGTGTGTGTGTGTGTGTGTGTGTGTGTGTGCGCGCGCGTGTCTGAGGTGTGTGTTTGTGTTTGTCGGTCTGGGTGTGCTTTGGGGCGGGGGCCGGCACGGGAACAAAGGTACGGTGTCAAGCGTGAGTGCAAGGGCTCGTTGGGTGTGTGCCCACCGCCCATCGGCGCAGACACGTATCGCACCACCTACGACACGCCAATACGAGTATCAAACCATACACCAAGCACACAAACACTTGCCTTCACAGACGCGCACTGCCCAAAACACAGACACACATTGTAACGGCTGCGTTCCTTGCTGCAGGTGAACGTCGTGTTCGTCAAGTACCCGGACGAGTGTTGTCCGGCGTGCTGCATGCGCTCCAAGTGCTGCGACACCCTCATCAACTCGACGGCGGGCGGCCACTGGTGGACCTTCCGCTGCTACATGTACAAACTCGTCGAGCACAAGTACTTCGAGACCTTCATCATCATCATGATCTGCGCCTCCAGCCTCGCGCTCGTGAGTACTCGCAACACCACTGCGTGCACCGCCACGTTCAGCATAAGCTTTCCACCGTTGAGTATATCATGAGTACTTTACGCCAATAAGTACACAGTGAGTACTCACAATTCGTGAGAACGCACCACACAGAGTCACGTGAAAACTCGCGAAAACTCGCAAAACCACTTTGACCTCGCACCATTGAGTGCATGATGAGTACTCACTGTGCCACTGAGTACAATAGGTACTCTTCAAACGTTGTTCAATACTCTGTGTTGAGTGCACGCTGGGTCCTCGTTGACCTTTGAGGACTCTGCTATCACGTGATGTCTTCCTGCAGCGGTTTTTAACGTGGCGCCTCCTGGCGGCGTTTCTCGCTCAGGCGATCGAGGACGTGTACCTGCCGTTCCGCCCGACGCTCCAGATGGCGCTCAAGGTGCTCGACAAGGTCTTCACTGTCATCTTCATCTTCGAGATGCTCATCAAGTGGTCCGCCTACGGGTTTAAAAAGTACTTCACCGACGCCTGGTGCTGGCTCGACTTCGTCATCGTCACTGTGAGTACTCGATTCGTGTCGATTGGATTCTTTGCCGATTCTTGCCAATTCTATTCCTGTCGATTTGATTCAGTTCACAAGTCGTCCGCCTTCACGAATATGAAAATCACTTGTCAAGTGCTGGTTTTCATGCAATCCAATATTCACGGAACAGATTCAAGTGACAAGCAATTTGCGATTTTCGACTCCAGGGAAGAAACAAACTGATGATCAGAGACCAGAAATGACAACTCAACAAGGCAAATTTATACGGACAAAATTTTGTTTTCGTGATCAGCTAATTTGCGTCACATCGGGGAAATGACGCGTGCGTTTCCATGTTTTAACAGCGTTTCGTTTCAGCGTCGTTGAATTGTTCCCTTGATCTGAGCACCTTGTGCTTCGAATGACGTGACAGGGATGTGACAAACAAACACGAGACCACGTGTCTTGGAAAAGTGTTTGTTTTGTCAGCTTTATTTTCTTTCGAAGAGGAAAGTTTTCGGCAAGCCTTTCATTTTGAAATCTCAGCGCTTTTTTTTATCGCAACAAGAAACCAGAAACAATTTGTATGAAATTCAGAAAAATTGGTGGAAGATGTGAATTTTTTTTAACTTTGGAGAGTTGAGTGTTTTTATTTTTCGTGTCCGTACAGATATCACTTGTCAGTTTGGGTGCTGAGAGCGCGGGGCTTCAGAATATCAGTGCGTTCCGTGCGTTGCGGACGCTTCGAGCGCTGCGTCCACTGCGAGCCGTGTCCCGCTGGGAGGGCATGAAGGTGAGTCCGTCCCCGCGGCCGTCCGCCGCCCTCCCGCCCGGCGCCGCCAGGCCCCGGGGGCCGCCGGCGGCCCTGACGCCCCGGTCGGCGGTCACCGAGCCCTCGTGTCCCCGAGCAGAGCACACGGAGCTCGGCGGGGAGGTGAGGTCTGGGTGCCGGTGTCCTGTACCGACGCCACCGAAACCGTCGCTGCCCGGCTGGTGGTTGAGGTTTTGGTGGCGTCCCTTGGTTGTGCACAGGCAATGCTTGATTGTGCGAAAACTTTACACGTTTGACGTGCGTTACCTGACCAACACTAGATCCATTTTTTTGTGCTTCGATTCAGACGAAGACAAATCCAAAGCTCTATCTGACTGAAACAAAGTCTCGCGAAACGCTGTGCACGTCTCGTGTTGGGTTGGGTTCAGACAAGTGTTGCCCATTGCACCGCCACACCCGGACCAACCCAAATGCGCCGTGCGGGCGTCGCAATCAGCTGAGGCCATCTGGCGGTCAGACCAACACTCATCGGTACCATCACGTGACACCCCGTGTCAACAATGGGCGCATCCGCCAACCACGTGTCCCACAGACGGCCGGAAACTGATTGCGTTGGCACTGTTACGGATTGCTTTGTGGTTGAGAAGGGTTTCACACCCACGTGTGCACACACGTGTGTGAGTGAGCGATAATTCGGTGTATCGAGGTGAACTAACGCGTTGTGCGTTTTTGTGCTGTGTCTCCCCGGAACAGGTATCCCTGCTGTCGCTGGGAGCAGAGTCTGCAGGCCTGACTAACATCGGGGCCTTCCGGGCCCTGCGAACCCTGCGAGCTCTACGGCCTCTCAGGGCCGTATCTCGTTGGGAGGGCATGAAAGTATGTATGACACCCGTCCCTCCCCTGGCCGCCGACCCTGCCCCGCCCACTGTGGGCGGCGCGCGGTGCTGCCACCCAGCGGCGGTCTGCGCACAGCGGTGGTGGTTGGTCGGTGCTGTGGACGCGTTCACGCAGGCCGGAAGTGGTGGTTGTTTTCGGGACTGGGAGCATGCGCAGCCCGATCATCGCTCTCCGCGCCCCCGTGTGAGCGCGTCCTGCACCACGCTGTATCCACGCAACCAATCGGCAGTGCAGCTTCGAAATCGACATCTTTTGCTGAAAGGGAGGGAAATAGTTCTGGGTCAACGAAAAGAAATTTCTTTCAGACCCTCTCGAATCACGCAATGTCGTATTGGATTGTCAAGGCAACAGACTGGTTGGCATGGTTTCTCTGTCGTTGCCACCGCTGTGACGTGGCTCGCGCTGGTTGTTTCCATTCCTCCCCTCTCTTCCCTCATTCATTGATTGATCACGCTACACGAACAACTTTTTATCAAACCACCCTGTTCCTATGGCAACCGTTCAATATTATACATACCACCAAATCTTGATACTTTTCCTTGGCTCACGATTGACACAGTTGACACTTTTGAGCAGTTTTCCTTTGCAAACAAACTCACCAGGCTGATGTACCCAGAAACTTGTTCCTGTCTGAGCATTCCTGTGTTGCGTTTGAAAGAAAAAACAAACTCAATTGATCATGTTTTTTGACAACAGTCGGACGTTGAAATTGTATTCGCAACTCACAGCAGGGAATGTCGCTCAAGGCACGTTTTGCGGTGCATCATCACGGCAACCGTTTCAGAAAGGAAAATTTCTCAAAAGTTTTTTGTGGATTTCATATACCGTCTCACCCGTTTTTCATTGACTTGGCTGCTCCACTACTTCAGAACTTTATATCACCATGCATTGAATCGCTTCTTCCAAATTCTCTTCTCTTCTTGGTTCGTGTTTATACTTTGACCAAGTTTTTCACCCTGTGGGCACAGGGTTGGTTGAGTGGTTTGACGGACCTTCGAACGGATTGAAGGGCATTCAGCGAATCTTGCAGCAAAAGCAGCTGATGAGCGTTTCAGACGGAGTCGGTTTTTCTGGTAAAAACCCCCAAAAGTCATCGCAACTCGCGTTGAAAAACGCAGTGCAACTGAAGAAGGCTGAAACGAAAATGTTGAGTGCCCTCAAGACTGGCATCTTGGCCCTGTTGGTTGGGGTATAAAAAATCATTTCACCTCTTTTGTTTTCAGTTGATTGGGTCTTGAGCTGATTCTTTTCCTTTCAGTTTCAACGTTCGAGCAAAGTTGCATCTTTCTTTGTGTGGTTCGATTGAACTTTTCCCAGTTTGCTGAAGTGATCAACTTCGTTTCTGCTTTTCTTCCTCCCCTTTTTCCCCTTCCCCTGCTCATTTATTTCTTACAGTTTTGGCCAATTCGGTGCTGGGTGTGAACCCAGGTTTCGGTGGCGCTGTTTCACGTGGTCGTAGCTCTTGCTACGAGGAACATGGAGTTTACAAAATTGAGGGACTTGGTTTCGTGTTGAGTAGATCCGTAACGTTCCTGTTGCTTGTGCCGTTGATCCCACAGTGGCCATTAAGACAGAAGCCCGCAGCGAGGAGACGTTAGGAGAGCCTAGAGAGAGATCTGTGTGTCTTGTGGCAAAACTGAGAACTCCCCCTTGAAGGCTGCCCTTCTCATTACTGCTCCTGGTGACGTGGACGTTTAGATGACGTCATATCGTGCGTCATGATCTGAAACGTTGCGTCTTGTTGTGTTGCGTGGCGTCTCTAACTAGTGCACTGTATCTTCCGCGCGTTTCAACTTCTCGCTGTACACTTGCATACTCATGGGGACGGTTTCGTCTTGCTCGAACATAGTCACTTTTCACCCGTTTTCAGCTTGCCTCGTTTTCACATATTCATTCCCCCCGTATACAACTCCAATGCGTTTTTACTCGCAAGTGCCTTCTGTAGCAAATCTACTTGATGCTTCGTACCGTACCGCATGTCGCCTCCCGATGAATCACGCGTACGCGGGTGCACACCGTCGTCAGTGCCGCCGCGCGCTGTCACGTGTTCACGTTTCTTCCGTTGTGTTTGCCACGTGGGGGACGTCAAGGCGTCTTCACATCGGCTCCCGCATCCACAGAAAATGTGCCTACTGTCTGCTGCAAAATTTTCAAGCTGACGTTTTGGTTTGGGGGTGATTGAGAACAACAAAAGGGTGACATTTCTGTTGGACTACACACTGAAAGAAGTGGGTGCAAGTGCGGGCTCCAGTGTGAAAAAGCACACCTTCAAGCGACGCGTCCACAACGTGTGAAGCCAAGACAATTTGACTGCATGTGGCTCTGGTTCAGGCTTCGATGGGTGGTTGCGCACGGCTCGGGTGGCTCGGGACAGCGCTTGGGTTTGGAAATCTTTCACGCGTGGCCAACACGTCTCAAATCGGCTTCAACCGAGGGACGTGTGTCGCACCACGGTCCCTCGGATCTGCTATCAACGCTCCTCTCCCTCTCCCCTCTCCCGGAAAAAAAATTTCAGCATTCACATTTCCGGTTTCCAAAGTTGCCCCTTGTAGTCAGTGTCTGCTGCCCCTGAGTTCAAAGCCTCCGGGGTGCCATGGCCTGGGTGGGTCCCTCGGGAAACTGCAGTTTACTGTGTTCGGCTCTGACGCAAAGCGTGATGGTTCAACTTCGCCCTGTCGTGACGTCACAGTTGACAGAGGACGCCTCGTTGTGACGTCACGCCCTGTGTCGGAGCGTCCTGTTGTCTTCCCGAGGGACTCACGACTTTCACTCCGTGGCGATGCTGTTTGTTGGCTTCTGATGTGCGGTTTTTGTTTCCACGGCAACGACGGGTGCACCCACGTAGCAACGTTAGTAACGCACTGTTTTTCACTCAACTTGAAGTTTTTGATTCGTACACCCCCATATCTTACATCCCAGTACACAGAGCACTGGTTTTTTGCAGTTTCCTTCTAGAATTTACTAGTTTTTTCGATACACTTATCACGAAAATTGTCTCATAAAATTACAGTAACGAACGGAAAGTTAGAAACGTTTGGGTTTCGTGTAACGAACTGCAATACTTGACACAGAATTGCAAGTTTGTAGTGCGAAGAACAGTAGTTTTAAGTGAAAATTCCATTTACTTGAGCGAAATGCACTGTTTTAATTAACAACAATGTAGAAGAACAAACGCAGGATTCTGTTACTAACGTGTTCATGTTCCCATAGCGATTGTTTGTTTTCAGTTCCCATAACAAATCGCTGCTGCCGCCTTTGATTTCATTCAGAACGGCTCCGATCGGTGTCTCTGCGCAACGAATCTGGACGAAAATCGAGCAAATTCCAAAACTCTTCTGTGCGTTGTTTTTTGGGACAAATGCGTGGACAAAAAGATTGTGTGTCTGAATTGGTGTGCGTTTTTCGCAGCATTTTTGGTGCGCAAGTTGTGTGGCAGGTGAAAACAGAAGTCCTTGTTTTGGGGCAACACGGGAGAGGTACAGCTCAGATTCGTTGCCGGCTGCACCGACCGGCGCCGATCTGTGTAGGGCCCTTCGCACAACGTGTCCGGATAACATCATCGGCTTGTGTCATATTTTTGGCTTCTGACCCCCTCCCTTTCCACTTTGTTGTACATCAAATTGTGCAGAACGTTGTACATCAAATTGTGCAGAAAGTTCTAAATCTCTTGCTGGGTTTATTGTGGATATTGTACAACTTGTCGTGTACTGTGGAAGTCTCCGGCGGATGCAGTTCTTTGCTCCTGAAATCTACACAGATTACCGCGGGAGACTTGTGTCCGAACCCCACGCACGTGGGTCCGTTCGATTCTGTGTACCTGGTCTTGCACCGATCAATTTGTTTTTGTGTCTGGAATGGACACCTGAGGCTGAGGCCACGGATTGCGACAGGGGAGGGGAGGGGGGGCCTGAACGGATTGTGTCCCTGGGTGGGTGGAAGATGTGAAAAACGCTGTTTTTGTGGAGACTGTGACGAAGGAAGTTTCAGCTGCGACAGCGTATGAAGGGTCACGGGGGATTCAGCTGCAGCAGATCGTGTGGCTCCGTGCAGCATGGAACCCCTTACTTATCCGGAAACAGCAAGTCAGGTCACGCTGAAGGCATCACGTCTCTGAACACGTCTCTCAGACATTTTCATGGGGGTTGGTCCGTTGACGGCGTTGGCACAGCCAAAACTTTCCAGGTTCTGGGGTATCAGGTCGTTTTGGCAGTTTCCAGAGTTTTTGCCATTGCTGACCAGGCGTTCAGGTGGAACCATTTGTGTCCCTCTTTTCTCGTGCAGGGGTTGGTGTGATAAAACGCAACTGTTTTGACTCTCGACCTTCAGATTGGTGGAGGTTCCACGGGCACGGTTTGTCGGATTGATGCTTTTGATAAGAAGACGAAGCTTTCGTGTGGGATCAAGGCGGGCACGTCCCCCGGTGGTGAGGTAGTTTGACCTGGTTGTGAGAGGGTTGGACGGTTTGGTGCTTTGTCGAGGTGGGTGTGGCTCGATCGGAGGATCGTGCGCGAGCGACATCCGGCGGTGATGTCCGTGTTGGGTAGTCCTGCGGAAGGTCGCATCGTGCGTGTTGTTGAGAGAGGTCTGTTGTCTTCTCAAGAGAAGCACCTGACGGGTCGATGTGTCTGCGGGGAGGATGTGGGTTCGTTTCGGGATCTCAACGAGGTTGTATCACGTGGTACTGCAGTTTTGCCTGCCCGAAAACCCAACCCATTGTTGAGTTGACTAACCAGAATCTTTCCATTGAGTTTCAGATATTTGGTGCGCAGAAGCCAGCGAGTGCACCTGCACCGGAAGCACAGTTCGCACCTGCGCACAGCTTGCGTGTTCCCAGCGCCGTCTGGTGTCGCGTTGGTGTTTTCCCCCTTTTCTGTGTCAGTGTGATGTTGACGTTTTCAGGACCTATTTCTTGTGTCAGAACTTCTCAGTGCCCACCCTGCTTCTTTCGTACTTTCGTGCTGACTCTTTTCCTTCATGTGGCTCATCGTGAACCGTAACGCCGTGTCATGTGACTTCCCTCGGCTTTTCCATCTGTGGTTTTTCTGTGTGTGGTGTGGTGCTCCAACCTCACGTGGACTTGTCTGTTTCTTCTGCTTTCCCAGCTATCTTCGTGTTTGTGACGTGTGTGGAGGATCTGTGCTTCGCTGTGTGTGAGACCCACGTGTTTATCCACGTGTACACCCACGTGGCTCCGTCATGTCACTGTGCAACGTCGTCCCTGACGTCTTGCGCCTTCAGCTGACGCAGGTCACTTTGCTCAGAACCTCGTCACTTCTCTTGTTGATTCTTCTCCTTGTCACCCGAATGAGTGAACATTCAGTGTTGCGGGCCTTTTCATCGGATCTTTTTCTTCCAGATTGAGAACCTGGGATGAACAAATGACGTGATGCTTATTTCATTCCTTTTCCAGTGCCCTCGTCTCTTTGTTGACATGTTTCCTTTCCAGGTGCCTGGCGAAACACGTCATGTCGTTGCAGAGAATGTCACTATGACATTCCTGTTGAAGTGTCAGTGAACGTTGCGGTGGACGTCAACGCCGTTGTTAGTGACGCCGTTGCCAAGACGCTGCTTGCTTAGGCGTTGCCATGACGCTTCTGAGGCGTTGTTTGCAGGTGGTGGTGAACGCGCTGATCCAGGCGATCCCCTCCATCTTCAACGTGCTGCTCGTTTGCCTCGTCTTCTGGCTCATCTTCTCCATCATGGGCGTCCAGCTGTTCGGGGGGCGCTATCATAAGTGCGTCGGTGAGTGCAAAAAGTTCGTCGCGAGACTTCCGTGCAACTCGTGTGGAGAGACGTTTGAACCTCGCGCACAATTTTTGTGGACATGCACGCGACTGACGTCGCACGCGTTTTGTGATCATCGCAAACCGAAACTAACCTTCACGTACACGTACAAAACGTTCACGCGACGCCGTTGCTGTCGCTGGTGGTAATCTCAATCTCTTGGCTCGCTGTCTTCATGAATTTGTTGTTCACGTGATTGTCACGTGGGTTTGTTTGTTTGTGCGCAGACTCTGAGGGGAATGTGCTGAACGCGACGGAGGTGCCCAACGTGACCGTGTGCCTCGACATGCCGTGGGACGAGGTGTACAACCCGAACCGCAACCCGCAGTACATCTCCAAAAACAACTACACGTGGAAAAACTCCAAAATCAACTTCGACAACGTCGGCTCCGCCTACCTTGCGCTCTTCCAAGTGGTGCGTGCGCCTCGCTTTTCGTCTCTCGCTCAGTTCCCGTGTCTCCGCGGCTTGGGTGAACAATGTTGTTCTTCAGTCAACTGCAAAAGTGTAATCATACACAAGTTCTCAACAGTCAGTTTGACAGTATTCTAGTCACAGACAGATTCTTGTTGCAATATTTCACGAGCATTGCATTGCACAGAACTTCCATTTTGTCTTGATTGACAAGTTCTGAGCGTTTTCAGCTGGATCTAAGGGCAGCAAGCGGTCGTCACAGACATGTCATTTTTTTCCAGAAACGCGCGCTCGCTTTGCTTCCAGGTTGCTGTTTGCGATCAGTATCCCACCCAAAATCTCACTTTTCGTTGTTCAGGATCAGTTCACACCGACGACAGAAATACCATTTGATGTTTTCACGCGATTTTGCTTTCAACGAAATCTGTTGATCTCAGGACGAACTCGGTGTGAACTGACCACCTTGTCCCAAGACACAGATACAGAATAACACGCGACGGCTGTTTTGTATTCAGGCGACGTTCAAAGGCTGGATCGCGATTATGGCGTCAGCCACCGACAGTAAAGAGGTATTGCGGCCACTCGCCGTGAGGGGGCGTCGGCGCCGCCTCTTCCTCTGACTCGTCTGCCCATGCGCGTGGTTTTATCTGCTTCCGTCCGCTCTCGCTGCGACTGTGATTGGTGCTTGTGAAGCAGCCACACAATAGAAACTGAAACTTTTTTGAAACAGGGACCACAGTGTCCAAGACTGAATTTTCCTTCAATCGAACCAAGCACAAACGTGACTACACAAGCACCAGACACGGTTTAGGAGAAGCGCATTTTTTTTTTCTGCTTTGGGTTTTGAGGGGTTTCTTTCTTTCGTTCTGGTTTTTGCATTGGTGCAGCTCAGTGTTCCTCTGTGTGCGCGTGTGCGCTCGAGGACGGCGGGGGTAGTGGGGGTGATGGCTTTTTTGTGGGGCGTACAATGAAAATTTGCTCTTTCGTGCGAGAAAACGCCTTTGGTGGAGGAAACTGAGCGAGCCGGGGGATTCATTTTCAAGTTTGTCAATTTGTTTGCATTGGTGCATTTTCCTTCTTTCATTATATTTTTGCACAAACGAACATTATCTTTTGTGTGCGTATTTGGTTTTGTTGGTTTTTGGCATCTTTGCTTTCAACATGACGACGCCGTCATCTTGAGCTGGTTGCTACGGTGGCGGTGATGACGTCCGGTTGCCGCTGACGACGACGGGAGCTGCGTCCATTGACCCTTTACCCAAGCGTGTTGCCTTCATTGCGTCTGCGTTGCCTCGTTGCTACATTGTGGTACATTGGGCTCTACTGCATCGTTTTATTCCACTCATCTCTCCTTTTCTCTTTCTCTCCCACTAACTGCTGCTTTCAGGCCACATTCAAGGGTTGGATTGGCATCATGAATGACGCCATTGATAGTAAAGACGTAAGGGTTTTTGTCTTGTCGTCACCGTAGTGTCAGTTGCCATGCCAACCGCGTCGTGTAGTCAAGGTTCCTGCATATTGCACGTGCTTGTCAAAAGTTGTCGTTCCACAACAACACGCCGAGATAATTGAACCGAAAACATGTCGTGTGGGAGTGTGAGCGTGAGAGTTGCATGGTCAGATTCTACCTCGTTTCTTTGGCGCAGCTTTGTTGTGCTTGATGCTTCCGCCCCTCCCCGTCCTGTCCGGTCCTCCGTCACTCCGCACGCTTGCTGCACGTAATCTTCCGATTCGAAACCTTTTGAGGACATCTCCTGCACCCGCCATCACCCCACACCCCCGCCGGCAGACAGAACCCTCCAAGTGCCCAGTGAGAGAACCGTGCCAAAACGTGTCCCATTGACAACGTTTTGATTCATGGTGTAAAGTTCACATGCATGCAACTTGACAACACTGAAGTCACACACAAAAATCAAAACCTGTGTTTGTTGTTGCCCAAACCGTCAGTTTTCATCGCATCTCGTATCTCGTCCATTTGTTGTTCACATTTGGTTTTCCACCCTGTATTTGGCGTGACAAGTTGCTGCATGTCGCACAACCAACAGGTTGTCTCTCTGTTCAATTGTCGCGAGAACCTGGACCAATGATGAGACCCCTGTGTTGTGTGTCTTGCTCTGTGTGTGTGTGTGTGTACGTGTGTGTACGTGTGTGTGTACGTGTGTGTACGTGTACGTGGAGGCGGGTCCGTCTTGTGTGAGAAAATCCCATTTGGCCTCATGGGTTGTGTGTTGTCATGATGGGCTCAACCTTGAATCATATCTGCAGATTGGCACTGACAAATTAAAGAAATGGCAAACAGTTTCTCAAGCAGAATGTTTGACAAATGTGCGGTGCGTGTTGTATGTTTTGAGTAGCAACGCATGCTGCACGGTATAATTTGGGCAAAAGAAAGCACTTGGAAACTGCACCACGTATCTGTGTGTGCGGGGTACGTGACGCGTGTGCGCGTGTTTCCGCAGGTGGGGCAGCAGCCGGAGCGCGAGGTGCGCGTCTTCATGTATCTCTACTTCGTCTTCTTCATCGTCTTCGGCTCCTTCTTCACGCTCAACCTCTTCATCGGTGTCATCATCGACAACTTCAACATGCAAAAGAAAAAGGTCGGTCGCGTCGCTCGGGAGTCGCGTTGCGTGTCGCCACGAAAAGCGCGACACAGAAACGCGTGAAAAAAGATTGACAGCTTTGAACCAGCTGCAGTTCCTGTTGTGATTTCTGGTGACACGTGACACGTGTTCCTTTTCCTGTTCACGCAGAATCAACTGGCGGCAAGAGCGAGAAGGCGTGCTCTGAACGCACTGTTCACTGTCCTTGCAGGCTGGCGGTTCACTTGAAATGTTCATGACGGAAGACCAGAAGAAATACTACAACGCCATGAAAAAGCTGGGGTCCAAAGCGCCACAAAAACCCATACCCAAACCAAAGGTAGGGTTTCGCGAGGAAAGTGAGGGCACAGAAACGAGCACTGATCAAACAAGCGTTGTGTTGGAATCACGCAAAATGTGCGTCAGTTCTTCTGCAGTTCGCTTCAGAAAATGGAATTTTGAGGCTTCAAAATGAGTTGTAGACGTCACGTGATTTGGTGTCGTTTTCTCGTTTTCAGCTGAAGTGCCAGTTGTTCTTCTTCATCCTGACAACGAACCAAATCTTCGACATCGGGATCATGACGGTGATCATGCTGAACATGGTGACGATGTCGCTGGAGCACTACGGCCAGTCGCAGGAGTTCGCAGACGTGCTGCGCTACATCAACCTGGTGCGTGCGCGACGAGGGCGGGGAGGGGCGGGGTGTGGTCGGGTTGGGGGTGCGGTGCGGTGGGATAGGGCAGGGGGTGCGGTGGGGTTGGGGAGGGGCGGGGTGGGGTGGGGCGAGAGAGTGGGTTCAGGAGGCACAGGTTGGGGTTGGGTGGGGAGCGTAGGATGGGACAGAGTTGGTGGGTCACAGGGTGGGGCCAGGTTGGGAAAGAGTTGAGATGAGTGAGCAGTGGGGTGAAAATTGTAAGACTAACCCCTCGGCCACACTGTGTCTGCCAGCACACATGTACACCAAGGTCACAGCACACCAACATGGGTCTCATATAGTACATGGTTGTGTTCACACTGAAGTGCTTGTGTACCACCATGATCATAGATGGGTTCCAACCCCAAACATGTGCTGGTGCACAGTGCAGAATATTGTAAAAACTGTGTGATGATGTACTGGCGCATGCGGTGTGGCCGAGGGGTGAATCAACCCTGTACACACAAATTTTTGCACAAATTTTTCCGTTGCTGCTGCAGGTATTCATCGTGATCTTCACGATCGAGTGCGTCATGAAGGTGATCGGGCTGCGCTGGTACTACTTCAAACAGCCGTGGAACGTCTTCGACTTCGTCGTCGTCGTCTTTTCACTCGTCGGTGAGTGACGTTGCTGACGTTTTCACGAGCAACAATTCGAGTGACCAAGAGACGTCGCGTCACCCATAATGACGCTGGTCGCAGCGTTATCGACGTCACACTTCTTCTCATGGTTCAATGACGTCACGCCTTGACCTGCGGCCCTATGACGTCACGCCTTGTCCATGACATCACGTTTCTTGACGCGCAGGTCTCGCGATGGCGGACTTCATCACCAAGTACTTCGTGTCTCCGACGCTGCTGCGCGTGGTGCGCGTGTTCCGGGTCGGGCGCGTGCTGCGTCTCGTCAAGTCGGCCAAAGGCATCCGGACGCTGCTGTTCTCGCTGGCCGTGTCGATGCCGGCGCTGTTCAACATCGGGCTGCTGCTCTTCCTCGTCATGTTCATCTACGCCATCTTCGGCATGTCCTTCTTCATGCACGTGGCCCACTACGCAGGTCAGTTTGAGGGCGAGTGTGCGCAAGCCTCTGTGTGTGTGAGTGTGTGTGTGCGTGTGTGTGTGTCAGAGAGAGAGAGAGAGAAGAGAGAGAGGGAGAGAAAGGGGGGTGTGGTGGAGAGAAACAGAACAAGTGTGATATGAGTGAGCGTGCACACACAGAGTGAGAGAGCGAGTCCTAGTGTGTGTGTGTGTGTGTGTGTGTGTGTGTGTGTGTGTGTGTGTGTGTGTGTGTGTAGCACCCGTTCAACAGAAGTGAACACCAGAAATTTGTTTGGAAGATTTGTCAAGACGTCGACTCAAACCGCAGAAGTCAGACAGCATTCACTGAGTGTCCCGTCTCTTCTCTTCCTGCAGGGATCGACGACATGTTCAACTTCGAGACGTTCGGGCGGAGCATGATCATCCTCTTCCAGATCTCGACGTCGGCCGGGTGGGACGGCGTGCTGGAGGGGCTCATGAACGACCGCCCGCCCACGTGCACACTCAAGTCGACGGAGATCCGACCGAACGGGGACTGCGGCAACGCGCCGCTCGGCATCTTCTATCTCGTCACGTACCTCGTCATCAGTTTCCTCGTCGTCATCAACATGTACATCGCTGTCATCCTCGAGAACTTCTCGCAGGTGGGTGGAGGGGGTGAAAAAGGTGGACACGGAGGAGTGAAGAGGGTGGGCTGGAGTGCTTTGAAGGTTGAAGGCAGGGTTTGACGTGGTGCAACAGGTTGAAGGGGGGGGGGAGGCAAGTCTGTGCATCTTTGTGTGTGTGTGTGTGTGTGTGTGTGTGTGTGTGTGTGCGTGCGTGCGTGCGGTCAAAAACACTGTCGCTCTGAAGGAGGTGGAAAGAACACTTGCCAAACAGTGTGTAAACTCTCGCTTTCGCAGAACATGTGAAGCCACAATCATTCGGAAAGCAAATCGGAGACACAGTTGTTTCATCTCCCACGCACGCTTTTGTCACGTGACTGATTTTCGCCGTGCTTTCCTGTTGCCAGGCGACGGAGGACGTGCAGCAGGGTCTGACGCAAGACGACTTCGACATGTACTACGAGATCTGGGAGCGCTTCGACGAAGAGGCGACGGAGTACATCCCGCTCGACAAGCTCTACGAGTTCTGCGACACGTTGGAGGAGCCGCTGCGCATCCCGCAGCCCAACCACTACAAACTCGTCTTCCTCGACATCACCATCTGCGAAGACGACCGCGTCCACTGCCTCGACATCCTCGACGCGCTCACCAAGAACTTCCTCGGGACGGCGGGCGACCCCAGCGCCGACCTGGGCGAGATCAAGAAGCAGCCGGACCGCGCCGACTACGTGCCGGTGAGTTCGCTGCTGCGGCGGCAGCGCGAGCAGTTCTGCGCGCGCGTCATCCAGCGCCTCTGGCGCAACAAGACGGAGAAGCGGAAGCTGGCGCGCGGGGAGCGAGAGGGCATCGCCGGCAGCGTCAAGCCCGGCGGGGAGCAGACCATCATCCGCGTCGAGACGGTCGCCGAGGAGGACGAGGACGAACTCGCCGAGGACGAGCGACAAACCAACCTGCTCCTCGGCCTCGACGACGGCGGGGCGGGCGGCGGTGGTGCCGGCGGCGGAGGCGACGCGCCCGACGGCGGCGCCGGGTCGCCTCCGCACGGGGCAGGCGGGCTGCACCCAGACTCGGCCTACCTGCCCCCGCACCTCGACAGCACCGATTCACAGGGGTCGGGGTCACCCCCGAACACACCCCCGTCTCAACCACCCCCACCAGTCCCCACACAACAATCATCCAAGTCATCAGCCTCATCTAGTTCCGAATCATCGAGTAGCGAATCATCGTCACCCACGGACAGCAAAAAGCCCCCTGGCGCCGACAAGGACGGTGATGGGAAAAGTGACGGGGGCGACGACCGCCCACCCCCCGGAAGCGGAGGGGGCGGCGGCGGCGGCGCAGGGCCAACCACAGACAGGACTGTAGAACTTTACCCTGAAAGCGGGGTGGTTGCATAGCAACACCGGGCTGCGCTGTTGCTATGGTGTGCATCCTGCATAGCAACGCCGTGCGCACTTTTCTACCGACAATATCCACCAACTTTTAACAGCAACAACCATAACCAAACTTTTAAACATAACATACGGATATGTATAGGCAACTCATTCTTACTTCATCATTGCAACTGGGACGGTGAGGTCACTCCAGCGCCGAATCATTCATTCATCCCACGTGCTGCCAGTGCCCCCATTGTCGCCCAAACTCACGTACATAACCATAACATACAGACAACCACTTTTAACCATGTGAAAACTATTTCAACGCTCAAGTTCAATTTTAACTTCTTTATACATAACAATTTTTGATGCCAAATTGTCATTACGATATGATAAACATGTGACAAATCTGAGTGTACGTACGCATGTATCCAACACTTGTAGACGTAAGGAACTTGTACGCGAGTGGATGGTCTGTAGGCGAGATTGTTCGTGCTGTAGCATCGAATTAAGACGTTGCTTTGCTGCGAAGTCGCGCGAGAGTGAGAAATCAGTTGAGGGATCTGTGAGAGCTTTTTTACATACACAGTTACAGGAATGGAAGCACTTGCTTGTAATTTATTTTTGAACTTCCAGGCATGTGTATGATGATGATGATGATGATGATGATGACGGATGGTTTGAGTGAGGAAGGAGCGCACGTCGTCGGGTGAATGAGACCGGGGTGCGAGGTTTCATCCTTGGGGAGCGTGCGCCGCTGCGGCCGCTAACACCAGGTGGCACCACTGCCGCGGCGGCGGGCGGCGGCGGCGCGCGCACCCGACTTGACAATCGTGCATGTCCAAACATTCAGTGCTCAAAACGTTGAAGAACAAACCCTCTCGAGAAATGTTTTTGCGCAGTTCAAGCTCACACGTGTGTACACTTCTGTTGACCAGCTTTATGTTCTTGCCGTCAGATCCAGGCGGGTTGAGTTTATTTTCGAACAGCGACAATCGTTCTCTATCACCAAGGCGACGGTGTAGCGCGTGTGTGAAGCAGCCTTGATTTCTTCTTGTTACTGACGTCGTGTCGTTGCTCAGCAGCGGGTTTCTACTGTCAACTCGCTTACACATGTTTGAAGGCAATAACGTACTGCTATTTTCAGCGCAAAACCAAAATCTCATATGCAAAAAAAAAGGAAAAGAAACACGAACCAAGACCGAGTTTGCATGCAAGATGACGTTGGTGTGATGACTCCCGGGCGTCGAGCAGATTGTCGCATTTTGATGATGTCAGCAGATTTTGACGCGTGACGTGAATGTTGTCGGGAGAATGTCTGGCAAATCTCCAGTTTGTTGTGTTTCAGTTTCTTGCGGAGGCCTCCCATTTTCACTGAAAGTTTTCAAACCCTGCAAACTGTCCTGTATCGTAAAATTCTCTTTCACTGTGAGATGTTCTTTGTGGCTCGTTCTGCGTTGTAGCAGCGGGTGTCATGCCGAGGTTTAGTGATCGTGCAGTGTTTCTTCCTTTGATTGTGTATGACTTGCAATTTGTCAGTGCCAGCGACCAAGTCAACTGCTTCTGGGACACTTCGAGTGCTGAAATGTACACGTGTTCGTTTCAAACGTGTGTGGAAAAAATCGACTCGTGTATCATGTGACCTCGATCTGCGCGCGCATTCACCCTGCACAAGTAGTGGAGTTCCCGTCTCCAGGGCAGCACTGTTGCCTAGCAACGTGCAGTCCACAGCGTAGAGGAGACGCGATGTTCAGGGTATGTTTTACCACGTGATACGTTGTCAACACTTTTTGAGTTCAATCGAGATGTATTGATTTTGTTGTTATCTCGCACTGACACGTGATAGATCTTACGGGCAGACTTCAGTTGTATGGAGACTTGCGCCTTCGCGTTGCGGGTATTTCGTGCAATGTAGATCGTAGTTTCTTTCATCAACAGAAGAGAGATCGTTTGGTGCAAAATGCCATCTGGGTTGGGGCTGCAATGTAGTTTGAAAAGGGGGCTTCTTTCATTCATTCAAACATAGTTCTGAATTGTGCACAAAATCAACTCAGCAATTTGATTGGACGAAGGGTAGACAAGTGCGCAAGTCTTGGGTCACATGACGCGCGCGTGTGTGTGCCGTATGCGTACAACAAGGTAAACAGTGCATCTGTCCATTTCCGTTTTGTGTACTGACGAATCTCCCTGAACCCGGCAATTTTAACAGTTGATGACCATGTACAATGCGACAGTCATATGCAAACTTGTTACGCACGTGGAGAAACAGCTTCCTGTCATAATGACACTCAAAGCAAGGATCGTGGGGTTGGCACATTGACGTCTACGTGTACGTTGAGGACGTGGCGCGAAACGTCTTTGAAGACTGCAGTCAAAATGTTTTTGAAGCAGTGTTGGCTTGAAGGGAATCAAGACGAAGCGCAAGACTTCACAGCTGGTTTCTCTGTCAGCAGAAGAGACGGAGCCTCGGAACTTGTGTCTGTGCGTCACCATTACAGCAAACTGTTTGATCCGCGTGCGAAAAGGTTTTGTCTTCCTGTAGCTCATCAATCACCGATCAATCAATCAATCAATCACTCATCGATCATACTGCAACTTGTATCGCTGAAAACGCTGCAGCCTGCATGCACCATCACTGTGTCACTGACGTCTCCACAGCAACGAGACGTCGCCACGTCACGTCACGTCACGTCATCGGCTCCACTGAGCGCCCCCACCCACCCACCCGAGCGATGCAAAACGTCAGTCGGCATTGAACGTCGTCGTCGGAACAAGAAAAATGCAACGTCACTGCGGCGGCTCACACATTTGTACCTCTTGAAGTGAGAATGACGCTGGTTTGTGTGGTTTTGTGTGCGACATCAAGATGACGTCATCCACGCAACGCTGCGTCAAGAGACGACAGCTCAAAGCGTCTTTGACGTCGCGTTGCGTCATTGAATGTGACGTTGCAGTGTCACTGGCGTCGCTTGATCCAGAATCCAGTGACGTTGCCACTTCACGAGTTTGACTGCGCTACGTAACGTCGTGTAAATAGGACAACCAAGCGCTGTACTTACAACAACGTCATTCATATCAGATACAACTACTACTAAGTGCTCCTACTTCCTGTGGTGTGAACTATCGTTGCAAATTTTACTGGCAAATGGAACAATCTTTATTGTCAATCAATTTTTCACTGTGTACAACGTGTCCGGTTTGGGAGGAAGTGGTTTCAGCAACACACGTATGTTTTCAAAATTTTCGAATTCATGTGCATAAAAAAAAACAAAAAAAAAAAACAACAACAGAATTTGCGCTCGGCTTCAGCTATTTGGGGATTGTGGCGATTTTTGAGGCAGGTGTTTCAAGCGATATTTCTTTCAAGTGCAAAGTTTCAATTGCTTGGTGCGTCCTCGGTTGCCTCCTCCGTGCAGCGTGTTGTCATGGTCACGCGTCCTCCCCACAACTTTCGTGACGTGTCGAACGTGTTGACCCGAAAATCACTTTTGAACAAACGTGCGTTTTGACAGATTTTGATTGACTTTCTCACTGATGCATTCGCTGACAAAATTCGCGGTTTGTTGAGACAAAATTTGCTGAGTTTTTGAGGATGGGACGGTTTGGCACACGGCCGACTGCATCGGTGCAACAGGGGCCTGTGATCACAGCTTGAATCAGTCAATGCATCATTCTTCGAACTCCTTGAATATTGAACTCCAATCAATCAATGAATCAATCAATACAGTTGTACTCCAAATTCTTCTGCATACACACGACGAAACGGCTGTACGTGATCAATCTAAATAGCTCATTTTACCCTGTAATAGTCACACAAAACTGGCCATTCTGAGGGCGTCGTTCGCACTTCGCTTGCGCCTTCGCGCAGAGCGCACTGGCGCCCCCTGGGGGACGTCGTTGTTTGTGCGATTTGAGCGTGACGTCACAAGGTCGGTGCGGACGCGCCCAAACACAGTTCATAGTCACTGCTAAATAATCCAATGGACACACAGCTCTATCACTGGGCTTTTCGCGAAAGAGCACTCTGCCTAAGTTTTGTTTTTGCACCTGAGCTGAGCCTCAATTTTCTGGGATTACTTGGTGCTTAGTGCGTCATAAGTAGGAATAGGTAGAATTGTACTTTCAATGAAAGTCCAGTGGCATTTGAACAAGATTGTCTCTGGAGAAAACAGGTTCAGGGATTCGAAATCATCACCAAGCCACACCAAGTCCGTCTGTTGGGGTTCAGTTCACAGGTGTGCGTAGGCTCAGTGCTCTTTCGCAAAAACTCGAGTGGTTGAATTTTGCAAAAAAATCTTTCCAAAAATAAAAAAGGCATCATTGTTGTAAAAACATCAGAATGTTTCGCGGTCTGTAGGATCCAAACGTAGCTGAACACAAGTTGTTTACCAAAATACACTCAGGAAGTAAACAAGTTGTAAACGCTGTCAGTTGGAAGGGAAGGTGTGTTGAACTGTAGGTATTGTTTGAAAACTACTGTCTTTCCAGATGAGGTTTTTTAGAATTTGTTCGGTGTACTGACATGTACTTGTGCTGTTTTGCTATAGTGTCCACTGCGTGCATGCATGTTTTTCGTTGGAAAGTTGTGTTTTTTTCCCCGAAATGTAACTCTGTCCAACATATTCTCGTTTTTCCATGTGATTGGGCAGGGGTAGATTGCGGAGGATGGGCTTGTGTTGCTGTTTCGCGTTTTGCAATTGCGTGTTTCACCCCTGCAGTGTCTGTGTCGTCGTGACTCGGGCCCCGATCTCTCGGAGCGCCCCCTGTGTTCCGTTCACCTGAGACACGATTCTTTTTTTGCGTTTCATGAACCTTGAACCGACACGATTTCCTCGAACATATTTTCCAAACTTGGCATGAAATTCCATTTCACGACGCAAATCGGTGGGTCGCAGCAGACCTTTCCCGAGACATTTTTTGCTCAAATTGTTTTCGTTGTTCGTTGCCGTGATTTCCAGGCTGTATTTTCAAGGCCCAAAGCACACCACTGTGTACGAGTAGGAAATTTTGGGTTCTCTGGAATGCACGCAGTGCAAGCGACAGCCTGCAGTTGCAATTGGAAAAACGCTTTTTTGACTTGACGCGTGGTGTGTGACGGGCCTGTGTCTCCGTGATATTTGATTGAAGCCTGCATCACGTGTCGCGCCCTCGGTTCCCACGTGTCCTGTGTGATGATGACCCCGTTACGTTGACAACCTGAGTGATTCTCCAATTGTGTTGACCTGTTCGTTGTTATTGACGGGCGCGCGCGCGGCGGGGTACGTTCGATCTGACTCGAGCGAGAGAGAAATCACGAACAGACGTCTCTTCAGGCGTGTCTCGCTTTGGTTCCGTAGTACCGTTACGTTGCTGCATTCGTGAGTGCAACGTCGCAAACGACGTTGAGCTTGTTCACGAGAACAGACACGCAACGCACGACGCTTTCAAGGTGAATCAGGCCTCGAAAGGAACATTCGTGACATGACGTCATCTTGTTTCCTTGTCGCCTGACCAACAAATTTTGACGTCATCGTTTTTCGCTGAGTCAGATTGTGCAACACCGCCGTACCGCGTGTTTTTGGTACACTTCACGCTGCTCAGAAACTTGGTTGGGGTCCGGGGGGACGGGGTGCGCGCTTCTTTTCGTTCGCGCGATCCATGTCTGTTTGTCCGATGCGTCTTTTACGTCGCGTGGGGCACGCACTCCGTTTGCACGGACCCTCGCGCCTCGTTCATACTGACTGGGATCTCACACTCAGTGCAGTGTGAGAAGCGCATTTCGCACCACACCAGACGAAAATTTTTTATGACAGTTGAGATGCTTTGCATCGAGACAGAAGTAAATTTTTTGAGTCTGAAGTGGTGGGAAATGCACTTCACATTTTCACTGCACTGAGTGTGAGATC
>JAAUXT010097651.1_pt1 | contig 40317 bp, 40 predicted proteins | sample 7278171 | NCBI WGS metagenome assembly JAAUXT01 (sample SAMN14350112, study PRJNA611818) | marine sediment metagenome | isolation source: surface marine sediment (1.8m) | place: French Polynesia: Moorea | collected 2018-08
AGGGGGGTTAGTGGGGGAGGGGGGTTAGTGGGGGAGGGGGGTGGTTAGTGGGGAGGGGGTGGTTAGTGGGGGGAGGGGGTGGTTAGTGGGGGAGGGGGTGGTTAGTGGGGGAGGGGGGTGGTTAGAGGGGAGGGTGGTGGTTACATTCCAAAGTGTGGACAGACACACACATGAATGCTAAGGGTTTTTAAGCCGACAGCGGCACCTAGATGGCCGGCTACGCGACCATCAATGAATAAGTTTGGCGCTTATCTGCATCACCAGACCCTCGGTGTTCTGCGGTGACGGCCTCCGAGCCGCGGCGTAACGCAGGCGCTCCAACATTTTCTTGAACACTCAAATGACCCTCTTCTGTAAGTAATCTCGCTGTTACACAACCTGGAACTCTGTTGAAGCTTCTCGGCAGAGCTCTTAAGCTCGAGCTTTGTGAACTTCTCCTGAGTCGCTGATTAGAATTTTCAATGGGGCTGCAGTGTTTAACTCACGGATTGGCAACTGTAGTTCAGAAGCCAAAGCTCAACCACTGAAAGCCTCAATCTGAAGTGAAAGCTGTTGGACTTCGCTTCAGTGTGGAGCTGGGCACAATCGCTCGTGACTTTACATCCTCTGTGTTGACAGTCGCTTTTCTGTGTGAGTGTACACATTTATACTTTGTTTGATAGTGAGTGAAAGGAACGGTCCATTAGAGACCGTGTGCTGTTGCAACTGAGCAAAGATCTTCCTTGAGCCTGAGGATCACACAAAACTTCTGTTTCACACGTCTCGTCGGAAATGGATACGAAGTTGTACGCTTCCTGTTGCACTGTGTTTTTTGTTGTTCACCACTGCCCGAAAATAGACATCCATGGGTTTCAGGGAGATATCGTTCAGAATGGTCTCCTCGGAAAAGTTTCTTCGTTGTTCTTCTGTTTGCACCACAGTCAGGACAAAGCGTGCTCATTGAAACCAAAGTACACAGATCAACCTTGAAATTTGAATTTGAGCGTGGTTGTATGGGCATGTATTTCGTGCGAAAATCACACCAGCGACAAAGAACCAACGGGGTGCATTCTCTAATTTGGTCAACTGTTCTGTCTGAGGATCGGGATGGGGCTTCCCATCCTTTCAGTCCTTAAACGGGAGGAAATGATGTTGGGTCCTGTCCTTTCAGCTCTGAAATAAAAGATGAAAGGATGATGGGTCTCAGCCTCTCACAACTCCCAACGGACAAAAGGACAAGACCTCCTCCTCAAATCGTCTGCTGGCTGCGCGGATTTTCACAATGCCCCATTCGCAGGTGGTCCGCGCCGGGTGTACCGGTTAACGTTTTGTGTTTCTGTTGAACCTCACAAAACATTGCACATTTGTATTTAAGTTGGAGAGCAACAGAAACTAACACCCAGCGTGGCCAGAAACAACACCCAAGATGCTTCTCAGTTTCTCTTTCCCTTGACTTGCTTGGAACCCACATCATTTGTGCAGTAAAGCTGTCGAAGCCACCTACTTCTCCACGCGCGCGTCAGAGAAACCGAATGTACGGTAATTTGCGAAACCAAAGGAGCCATCTGAAAGTGTTTTTGGGTCACGCGACAACAAACAACTCAAAAAGAGAATACCTGGTGAGAGAAGACGTTCCTTTCAGAGCGAACCATATTTTCCCATTTTGAAAAAAGGCAGGCCGAAACAAAGCTGAAGAGGCCCATGTTTGAAAGTCGGACTACACAGCAACGTTCAAATTCAATCCATCAAAGAATGACTTAGATAACACCAGCTGCCAGCTGGAAAAGCACCTTTCGAATTCGCGCGTGTCGTGCAGCCTCCTGGGAAATTTGAGGATATTGTTCGCCTGTTATTACGCTTCAGATATTTTTCAAAAGAATTTCTCGCGCTAGGTTCCAGATCCATGAAGCTGCACTTGAAACTGCCATTGTGCAGACGGAAGGTGTTAACAGTCATGCATGAAGCAGAAAGATTGAATGCCGTGAAACACGACATGTGTTCCGAGCGCAAACATTCGTCACGAACCTCGCAGAAGGAAACCTGCAGCAGCGTTGAGCGTTGCAGGCTCCTCAGATGCTCGAGGTGTAAAGGAAAACGTCAGCGGAGTTTGAGACCTTTCCACACCAGAAACGTCACACGTCAGTGTGAGTATGTGTGTGAGTGTATGAGTGTGTGCCCCTTCCCCTCATGGGTTCTTTCTCCAATCAAAACCCCAACAGGCAAGACAAAGATCACTGAATGCGACAAAGGATTCAGTTGGTTGTCCTGCGGCTCTCTCGATGACTTGGGGGGACAGTCCTGATCCCAAAATTGCACGATGTTTTTGTGAGGAGGGCTTCACTCTTTCTGGTCGACCCTGACGATGCAGCAATTCCACGAACAACATGCACTGGCAAAGCAGTGTAACAGGTTATTTTATCGTTGCTATGAAGGAAAGCGAACCACAAAATTGAGTTGAATAGACTAATTTGTTGAGCCGCCATGGACGCAGCTTGGATATGAGGTTGACGTGCATTGTGCAGGCGCGTGGCCATGGCGCCCGAGCATCGTAGAACAACTGTCCCCGAGCCCGGAGCCATTGAACTCTTGTGCGCACGCAGATCTTTGCGTGAAGTTCTCCAAAAAGAACGATGCCTCAAACCGAGTGCTGCACATGTGTGGGAGGGCAGAGATACCAAGTGTGTTCTCGTTTCTCGCGATGCAATGTGACGGCGACGTGCTGAAGTGGGACCCTCTTCAACTTGTAGCTTCGCTCGAGAGACTTGCAACAAGTGCAATTCCCACTTCCACGCGCACGGATCATCCAGAGTCTCAGCAAGACGCAAGAAAGACCGAAGATGACAGAACGCTGGTGTCAGAAATCAGAAAATTGGAAGCTGCAACAATTCCCAAATTCGTGAAGTCTTGAATCAACGTTCAATCGTGTAAGTCAACTTCTCTGTATAATTTTATGTTTCCTGGGTGTTGATCCTGGATGCAACTCGGGCTTTCATCGACAGAACTTTCCACGGTGTTTCTCGCCAGTCAATCTGGGAGAAGCACACCACTCACTTCAATGACAGAAATAGAAAGTATCAGTGCAATAATGCAGTGACGTGTTTTTGTGGACTTGTTCTGTGCGTTGCAGATGTTTTTTTTGTTTCACTCCTTTCTGTGAAGAAGGGATAAGAAAGAATAAATAGCACATCTTAGCCAGTTTACAGACACTGAGAAGAAAGAATCTCGTCTTACAGATTCATCTGTAGGAGGGAATCATGATCAAGCACTGGCAAACAAGCTGCGCAACCAGTGTTTTCCATCAACCATTAACTCAATCTCTGTTATATTCGCATCTCCTTTATTTCTTTGCACCATATCCACGTAACCACAGAAAGATAGCATGAAAGAATCTTTTCCAAAGGGGAATCGGTGAAACACCACCTTCTTTTTGTTTTGTCTCCTTGAAGATTCATTATTTTCTGGTTTGACCGCCTCCTTTGAACCAGGATTCTTGCATGGCCCAGGCCGACTCAAGCCACGCCTGCAAGTTTGCAGCACGTGTACGAAAGATTTCAACAAGCATGGAAATTGTCAGAACAAGCGTAAAGCAAGCGACCAATCGACAATCACTGCATCTTGGCAACCCCATTGAATTTTTCAACGTGTGTCAACGTGTACCACGTTCGAAGTTCGTGGAATGAAGGCAACACATCGAAAAGGAAGCATCGAACAAGAACCGGGCAAGCCAAGCAAGGATTTCCTTTGTTTCATGTCCCTCCAGCAAAGAAATTGAATTCCAAACAAAACAACGAAGTGCTAACGATCTGAAAAAGTAAACCCAATTGACACACCTTCTGGCACAAGTGCGACAATTATTGTGTCAGGTTGCAGTCGCGTGCAATGCGACAGTGCGAATCAGCGTGACTCTCGCCTCACGGTATTGTGCTGGCCGCCTGGACAACACCGACCGACCAACTGCCCGGAAAACTGGCGGCGTTGCTGGTCATCGTCACCGCTTCTCCGTTCGGTTCGGGGAGGCGCTCGCACGTCGGATCGAGCCTGTAGTCGGTTTTACCGGAGGTCGGCGAATTGTAGTCGGTGAAATAGTCGTAGGGAACCGGGATGACGGTGAGGAGGCGCGTATCGTCCCGAAACAACTCGAACGTGAAGCCCATCTTGTCCCCGCTCTGCGGGTTCCGGAAACACTCGTCGTCACTCACATCAAACTGAAAAGCACGAAGCGTCCGTCTCTCAGATTGTCCGAGCACCGTGCAGAAACATCAGAGAATGTACCTTTGTCTTGACTTGTACAGAAACAGTTTCACGGTCGGTTCCAAAAAGATTTGGCCATGTCTTGCAAAAGAGACTGTCGACCTCTTGCAACAGTTTGTTGCAGAGGTGACAAACGGAAGGACTTTTGGAGTGATGAGTGATCCCGGAGTGAAGTTGCGGACCCGACATGACGGGAGCCAAAATCGGAATGCGAGCCGAGGTTCCACTGATGTGTTGTCACCGAAATGTGATTTGTCCCAAATGCAGCTCTGCTGAAACAATTGGCTGCGGGTCATTTCTGGGCGGCTGATCTCAGCGCCAGGTTTGTTGGGCGTGTTGCGTACCTCGTACAGCAGCTGCCTGGGAATCGACAAAGGCTCGGCGATCCTCTTCTCGCAGACGAGCATGTAGTTCGGATGAGCGCCAGGTTCCGTTGCAACCGCGGTCCACAGCTGCAGGCTGTTAAATCAAATTGAAATGAAAAATTTTCCGTCTACTCAAACAGCTAAATGCAGTGGTTTGCTGATTGTTTTTCACATTTACATTGCGCAAGCGTTGGATAGTTGTTTGTTTTGCATTTGTCGAAATTCAGCTTCAAAGGATCGACAGAGGATAAAGTGGGAAATCCAACTTTATGAGAGTAATCCTTTTCGTGATGCTGAAAGTTTGTTTGGTGCAAGTCAATCTTCAAGACTGCCAATCCATACACACGCAGAAAATTATTTCAATTCCCGAACTGACAACATGCCCTTGCCATTGCATCTGTAGATAAACGTTTTGGAAATTTTACCGCAGAGGTGGATAGACGGAGACGGTCGCGTCATTCAGCAAATCTTGCATCGAAAGCATCATCAGCTGGAACTTAAGGATCGGTCGTCCCTCAATGAGCTGAATCGTTTTGTCGATGAAGGTGACGCACTGCCAGTTGAAGGGCATGAGATATTGTCTGGCCACCAAACTATTGCTCCTCACCTCACCGAATCGAGTGATTGCAGCGTCTGCAAAATGAAGGGAGGTCTGGCAGTTTGGCTCTGAATTGTCTTCGGTGTTTTATTTCTTTTTCAGGTGAATCGCGGAGACTCACGAGCGGGAGCGGACTGGCAACAGTAAGAGCCCCTGGCATCGGGGCAGCACTTCTGGTCGCTGCGGAAGCAGTGAGCGTCATCGTCCGGACCAGAACACGAGTACGAGTTGAACTCGCTGCACACGAAGTCAGGCTCCCTGCACACTCCTTCCCTCACCTCCGCTCCTGCAGTGAATACAGAACAACCACAACTGCGACGCATTCTGGGCGCAGGTGTTTGATGCAATTGACGATGGCAGACAATGAATTTTAAGGCAGGAAATCACCTCCGATTGCCCAGAAGACCAAATTGAAAAGAACATTTTGCTGGCAAGGCTCCAGGTTCTTCCGATCTGGCCTCTTTCTACCGGTGCGTTGTGTACGTCACACTCGCTGAAATCTTTCCAACAGTTCTTTTCTGAGCCTCCTTACCCACATTTTCCGAGATTTGATTGGCAAGGACTTGGGTGCACCTGCCCTTGTTGTGCCTGTTGGCGCAGCAGAGCTTGCCGTCACCACATGTGGAGCGGTCGTTGCACTCGTGAATCGGGTTCTCGTCAACGAGGCGCTGCAGAGGACACGACGCTCGCAGGACCACGTTCGGGTTCACAGGGATCACTTGGGTCACTGCAAATGACAAGTGCAATGGCATGAGAGAACTTTGGAATCGGAACTGTGTCTGGTTCATCATCACCATGAAAACAATGACGTTATTCACTCAAGGTTCTAACAACGATGAAGAGTACATGCAGTGGATTGTGAATGCGGCTCGAGAACTCAGGCGCACTCACTCGCTCATAACGAAACAATCGCTTCAGGACAATCAGACTTAATTCTGTCTGAAGTTTTCTGCATGAGCGCTCTCTCTCTCTCTCTCTCTCTCTCTCTCTCTCTCTCTCTCTCTCTCTCTCTCTCTGCGCACCTGGTTCCATGCACAGCTCCATGGTGCACTCGTTGTAGCCTCGCGCCCTGCAGCACTTCTGCCCCTGCGGGCAGTTGCTGTCGTACTGGCAGCTGTTCTCAACGCAGCTGGACGCGATGAAGGGGAGCGAGGGACATTGGCCTGGCCGCTCGAACGTCGAGATCGGAAGGTTCTCTGACAAGGGAATTTGGAACCTTGGGACTCATTCTTTTCAAGTACATTCTCTGAAAATTGGCCTCAGTGTTTTTTTTTTGAAGAAACCTGCACCTGCAGTTTCGCATCGCACAGTAAAAATACTTCAATTCACCGTTGTGCACGACACAATACGTCAAAAAGTTGCAGACAGAGCACAGTGTACCAACAGAAACAATGGAGCCTGTTCAATGGACTTACGGACTCTGCTCTCCAGAGTCGGGGCGCAGATACTGGCGCCGTTGCTGCAGGTTGTGCGGCAGCACTTCTCATAGTTCCTACATTCAGAGTCCAAGGCGCAGGAACCTTCGCAGGAAGTGCCGACTCGAGCTTGAGACGGACACGTGCCGTCCGGAACCTCTGTCGTGTCATTTTGAGATCGTGTAGCACCCATCAACAAGATTGCACCACAGGTCATTCGATCCGCACATGCACCGTTCTTAGGTGATTTGAGGAGGTTGCGCTGTTTGGGAGCTCAAAGAGCGACCTAAACAGGGCGATCTAAACAAATCACCTGGGTAGTGTCAACGAAAAGTATGTGTGTACCTGTTTCATGGTCAAGATGAGGATCAATTTTGGGTCTTTTGGGCTTTTTTGGTTCAATTTGGGTTGAGGATTATGTACCAGGAAGGAAAAATATAAAGTTAGAATTTTTGGGTTCTTCAGGTCAAAAAGTTCAAATTTGGAGGGGTGGAAAATATGGGACATACTTAGACAAATTAGTCCATATCTTAGAAAGTATAAATATTTGGTAAAAGAAGTGTATTGATGAAATGAATATTGTGTGGGTGCTTGAATGGGGGCATTCAATTTTTGATTTTCAAAAAAATTTACAAGGTTTTTAGGTGGGGTCAAAGTTTGGGTACAGACTTGGGATTTCAAGAAAGTTTTCCTCATAGATATTTGGCAAAGATTTCAACAAGCTTTTTGTACAATTAGGTAAGAAGTTTCAATGTACAGATAATGTAGACAGATTTAGCTGCATTCTAAGTGATAAAAACAACAAATATTTGTTGAAATTGATAATTTGCGTATCTGCTTATTTGTATTTGGGTCACTGCATTTGGGTTGCTGTGTTTAGGTCACTGTGTTCAGGTCACTATGTTCAGGTCACTGTGTTCAGGTCACTGTATTTAGGTTGCTGTGTTTGGGTTACTGTGTTTAGGTCACTATGTCTGGGTCACTGTGTTTAGGTCACTGTGTCTCAGTCGCTGTGTTTATCAAACCACCGGGAGCTCCATGGAGCTATTTTTTCTTGTGTGACATGTACAAGTTCGTACCTATGGCCGGGCGACAGTGAAAAATGCCGCAGTCATTGGGACAGCAGAGTGAAGTTCTGCCGACGCAGTCGTGGTCTCCGAAACACCCCAGGCGACATGCCTCCACGTTCGCTCTGTTGACGAAGGCGCAGTTGTCGACGGGACATGATCTCTCGTTCGTGGATGGACATCTATATTCAACAGCTTCACCTACCGAAGAAGCAACAGCAGCGATTAATGGACAAAAATGTGAGTTCTGTGCAGAATGAATACAGAACAGAGGGACAATGCAACGAAATGGTGTCATTTCTGATAGTTCCAAAAGGAGTGGTTCAAAGAGTGACACTGTCCAGATCGGTTTACTGGAACAAGTTTGGCTTGTTCGGTGGCTCGCGTGTTTCAAAGAAAGAAACAAATTTTGGAATTGAACGCCGACCTTGCGAAAGCGTTCGCCCGCACTCGGCTTTTTTAAATGTTGGGGAATTCGACGGAAAATCAAAGACCTGACATTAAATTGAGAGCACAATGGGGCAACAAATTGCAGAACCACACCTCAAAAGACCAACTGATTGTCAAGGTCAACCACAGTTGGGGTTACTCTGTGGACTGAAGCACGCATGTGCAATGCAATGCTGAGAGTGCCTGCAGGTGTAACTCACTCTCACACAGAAGAATATCAAGGCCCATGCACCGTTGGTATACTCTGATCTTGGAGCGTACTTTGATATTTGTTCTCTTTGATTGTTTTGAATTCAAAAAAGGAGGGAGAAATCAAAGTTTTTTGTGTGTTAAAAACAACAAGCTGTTCTTCTTCTTTTGGAAACTTGACTTGAAGCCACACAGAGTGAAAAAATCAAACACTCACAAAATGAGCAACATATATCATGAATGCTATCTGAGTTCAAAAGGAGCTCTCCTGCAGTTATTATGATTGTGGAACTGGCAGACACGTTTGAATGTTGATCTCTGAATTGGAACAGAGCAGGAAGATTTCAGCCCCAAATCTGCTCAGTATCCGTTACCAAAGTGGCCAGAAAGAAAAGGTTTTCTTGGCATTTTAGCAGCGCTCTCTTTGTTCAAAACAGGAGTGTGATGTGGAAATGTTGTTTCCACATTTGAACCTTCCTTTGCACCTCCCTTGCACCACTTTGTAGCTGTTGTGAGATTTCTCACTGCTGCATGCCTTCTGTTGGTTCAGCCCTGAGAAGCCACTGTGTGGTATGAACACTGTATTTTATTCAGCAAGAAAGATGCAGAGTCCCCGCTTGACTGATTCTCAAGGCCAACCACAATTGTGACTGCCCATTCAGAAAGTCACATGCGCAACAGTGTTACGAGGTATATGTGCTTGCTCACACACGCACGCGTGAGTCTTTCTCGTGTGTGGCCCCGATAGTTAGCCACTGAGCGTCAAGCACACATGTTAAACAGTGACCATTGATTTGGTTTTCTTGTGGCCTTACTGAGGAACAAGCCACAAGCACAAATGAGAAAACAACCCGAGGAACAAATATTTCTTTCCAGGACTGTTCCGGGTGAGGTTGACACTTCAGGAACACACTGGAGAGTAGGGAGGCTACAATACTGAGAGGAGGCGTGGTGTTTGACTGCACTCACGCACAAAAATGTAAGAACGGAAAAGATTTACACGACTCAACTCAAGCTTTCTGCTGAAAAAATGTACACACACACACACACACACACACACACACACACACACACACACACACACATACTCACTGTTCAGACTCCAAAGCAAAAGCAAGACCAGCAGCGACTTGAGAAATCGAACCGGTTGAGCCATGATTCTCCCGGAAGTGTTCGACTCCTTTCTGTTCTGATGTGGGCGACTCCGTTGTCGGTCTCGATCACCTCCTCCTGTCTTGCTTATGCATCATCACGAATAGTTTATGCATCATATGCAACCACAAACATCTTTTATTAAATGTGCGTCTCACAGATCGATAGCTCAAATACAGACGTACAAAAGAAAGACGTTTCACAAACACTCATTCACTACTTGCAACAGCTGATTCACCAAAACAGTTCAACACCTCAAACTGAGATCTAAGAGAGCAATCAAATTATGTCCTTCTCGGAAAAACACCACCTCGGGTCCTGCTGAGTGCTTGCAGATTTCTTGAGGGGTAGTCGAACATCGAACTCAGCCAAGTGAGTCAAAGCATGAAACTCAAACAGCCAGATCACTCAGTTGAGTTTACCCGGCTGCTGTCTCTTGAATGTCCATTTCTGATCTCGTCGTCTTTTGAGTGAAAAGGATGGGCCCTACGTTTTGTGAATTCATGAACTCATCTTCTCACCAGGTGAAAACACGTGGCTCAGCCCAACACCAATCTCCAGTGGATCCAGGGTCGGGGACAGCGGGAACAAAGGCAAAAGGAAAATAATGACAACTGTAGAACAGGGGCCGGGGATGTTTTCTTCGAGGACAATAGGGGGTTTAGTTGCCCTGCATCCACGCGTCCTGCCCTGCATTGTGGCTCGCACATTGCCACTGTCAAAGATCTCACATACTGTTCGGAATTTCCCTGCATTGATTGAGCACTTGGCTTTTGTGCGCTGGTATTTGCGAAACAGAAAAACAAACACCAAAGACAAAGAATCTAAACAAACTGAACGTAAGTTTAAGCTGGGAAAATTTTCACATTTTTCATTTTCCAAAACTGCCATCAGCTGGAGAACCCTCAGTTTGACACTGAGTTCGCTCGTTACCAGCCGCGCTGGTATTGGTTTGCCCCTTTATGGTTGTCCAGGTGCATTATAAACGGACATTGTCCGCAGAACCCCCCCTTGCCTGCAGAAAGTTTTCAACTTGGATATTGTCCAGGGAACCCTTGGCCAGACATTGTCTGTGGTACCCTTGGCTGGACATTGTCTGCAGAACCTCCCCCCCCCCACTGCCCACAGAAAATGTTCAACTTGGACATTGTCCATGGAACCCTTGGCCAGACATTGTCTGCAGTACCCTTCCCCGGACCATGTCTGCAGAACCCCTCTCTCGACAAAAATATAATGTCAACTTGGACATTGTCTTCGGAACCCTTGGCCGGATATTGTCCATGGTACCCCACTGCCCACAAAAAATTTTCAACTTGGATATTGTCCTGGCAGGACATCACCTCTGAGATGAAGTGCTGTACTGCTGATGTACGTGGCGCGCGGCTGGCTCTCCACTTGAGACCTGGCCGAAAACAATCTGTGCCTGCCGCCAAACTCGATTCAGTTTGAATTCCTGTGTTACAAGCAGTCCACGGAGGAACTGTCAGTGAACAGAGAGGTTTATGCAGCACGTCGGGTTACAACATACGTCCGTTGCGACGTCCGGTCGCAAATCACCATTTTTACGTGGAAACACAACTTACCACGGAACATTCTCACGCATGACTGAAGGTTGGATTCAACACAAATTGGAGACAGTTGTGTTCCTTGGGTTGTTGTTGTTTTGTACAAGGAACAAAACCTTGAAACTCCACTTTGTGTTGTCAGAATAGAACCAAACTACGAATAAAAATGCTTGGAAATTACGCTTGCTACTTTTCTTGTACGGGGGACGAAAAGTGCGACCGGAGGGGTCCCCACGTGCTGCGTCGAAACACATAAGAAATTTGTGAGGACAGTTGGCCGGACCGAGGAACAGATTTTTTTTTCATCCAGCGACTCCTCCGCTTTTCGCCTCGAACTCGCAGCTTTCCGCGCGCTTTGCGACTTCACCAACAGGTTGAGCCGTTGTGCCGGTTGCTCCTGCGTCGCTTGCAGACAAGGATTCTCGAGAAATGTCAGTCTCAAGGCACAAGATTCACAACAGAGAACGTTGAACAAACCATGAAAGACATCATCTCACTTGCCACAGGCAACTGGCAAGTTGTTCAATATGAATTAAGCACTCATAAAAAAACAAACAAAAACTAACAAACAAACAATACAACCAAAAAAGAACGACACTTGAATGTTGTGCTGCTTGACTGCAGAGAAGCAAGTAAAGTCAGAACAAAGACTGATTTCAAGACGTTCACAAATCACAACTTAAAGATGTCGGTTGTTGAGAATCATCGAACTTTTGCTCAAACTACGTCACTTCAAATTACTAATTAAAAATCTCAAATGTCACAGAAGTTTTGAGCGCAATACTTTGGTCTGAAATCTCCAGCTCAAAATGTTTTGAGCTGAAGGCTTTGTTCACACAAAGAAGTACTAAAATAAAACCAACAAGTGTCGTTTTTCAGACATTTAGTTTGTTGTGTTTTGTGCAGGCGATCCATTGTGAGTTGGATGCACGAAATATCTTCCTTTGTGTTCTCGTCGGCGGAAAATCACGACAGTAAGCAGTGTCAGTGACCATCAAGTAAAGCAAGATAATAGTGTAATCAAAACCCCTTTCACAGGGACAATATCCATCAGAAGACAATGTTTTATGGGCGAGCGAAAAGTCAAGAAGTAAGAGTTTCAATCTGTCATGCTTCTGCGTCGAAAGGGAATTTAATCATAATGGTGCTGACCCTGTGTTAATTTGCATTAATTGCATCCTCCGGTGTCCGCACAAGTTTTCTGAAATTATGACTCGGTGTTGAATTCACTAACTTCAGAATACAATCACACCCCACCGTTGTTCATTCTATTCATCGCTTCTCTCTGCACCCAGATGAGCTTGCTTTACTGTGGTGGTTAGATGCGATTATGGGCAATTTATCTACTGGCTTCACAATGGAGAAAACTGATACCTACGCAGTCCTAATTTGAAGGGGCCATATGGGGCCCTTTTTTCTGTCTTGCAGATTCACGGTATCTAAAGACTGCTTGTGCTGCTGTAATGAATGTGAGAAGTGCTACGTGAGACTCGACGACACCCATTCTTACAGGCGGACTCTGGCCAAAGCACTCTCTTTACAATTCCTGTTGAAGCGGCCTCCCATTTATCGTGGCAGAAATGCCTTTGTTGTCGGAGCTCTTTCACCAGCCTCATCACAATAGAAACACATTGATTTAGAATGAGCAGCTCATTTTGTTTTCATTTCACTTGGAAACTTTTGGTAGACACTGCAGGGAAGATGTAAAGCCTTGTGTAGTAAAGCCGCGCTGGTCTTTGTGTTTCCTTCAAAGATGATTCCGTTTGATCAATGGTAGTAGGCTTCAAGAGATAAGGCCATTGTGATGCAACGCGCTTCTGGATTCTAATCATTTTCATCTGCAATCAGCGCGGCGAAAAGCGGGAACCCGCCCCAAAATCACTCACTCTATTCTCTTTTGTCATACATGGTCGCAAGCTACGTGCCAGTTTTATCTCGCGCTCACAACCTCAGAAGCAGCACAAAAAACAACACCGTCCGTTCTGTTGAAGGTTTCAGGTGAACGACAGGAAACCGGAGAAAGTTTCACTTCATTTTGTGAGGGTCTGCTTTGCGCTCTGAAGAAAAGCTGGCCACAAGGATGCGCACGTTCATGTCTCTTTCTTCTCGAGGTAACAGCAAGAAGCGCCGTATTGTTCACTTTTTCTGTGTACAAACATGAAATCATGATCCGCACAGCTCTGACTATGTTTTACGACGATAGTTTTGGCTTTAATCATCTGGCCTTTTGTTAAATTTTCCATTGCTAACAACTCCGGCCAATTTGCCAGCTTCATAGAATATTCACGAACAATTGACGGAATCATTCAGATGAATCTGGTGTGAGTCTCGGAGCATAAAAATGGAAAACTAATTAGTTAACACTGTATGAATCACATTTCTGATCATAAATAATTACCATCCGTACTTTTAGCTATTGTTCCAAATGTAACATTGATCTGTTGACGAATACTTCTGCTCTTTTCACTGATTCAGTTTGTGCTACAAGTGTATTGCGTTTGCATGGCAGTCGTCACAACAACGATGTACACAGGTGCCATTGGGACTGGCAATCAGGCAGAAATTTGGAATGTTCCTCAGTTCGTGAAAAGAAATCATAACCATTGTCAGGTTTCAAATGAGGGGAGGCAAGAGATTGATGGAACATAGTAAGCGCTCACTTGTAATTTATGAAACACCCACTGCGATAATGGAAGTGCTCTAAAAGTAGCATAAAGAAATCAATTACCCCTTTTCCCCAGAAGAAATATCGCCAAAGAGACACTTTTATGGAGTTTAAGGATAGTTAGGCAGAGTCTGCACGTAAATAAGCACTAATATAGCATCGACCCACGAGTACAATGATTGAAACTCGCACGTTAAAAACCTTTAACCCTCTGTTTGTAACTCTCGACCAAATTACAAGTTTTCAGTAGTTTATCATGGCAACGCAGCGAGAGGTGGTGTTAATGGCGAGGCGAGCCGCCCCTCTGGGGCTCGTTACTGCGCACAATTGAGAGCTTGATGCCAAACCAAATTATCCCTCTCCTCTTGCTCATTGATACAATAAATTTGCTCAATGCAAATTGATTAAAATAATAAGCAATATAAGACGGACAATACATCGAGTCGACCAAAGGCCAAGCTTGTCAGTGCCGAGCACTGGGATCCCTCACAAATAACGATGCACGATGTATGGGCCACTTGCTGTCAGTTGCTTCGTTCTTAAGTCTTCACCGCTACATTGGTTTCCTTTCCCGATTCAGAAACGTCACCTCCGTCTGCGTGCTTGTGTTTTTGTCTTGTGGATGTGCTCAACCGCGTTGGTGATGTGTGCAGATTGACTGTGCTGTCGACTGTGAGTGTTCCAGGTTTCTCGCACTGATACGGTACTTTTCGACACGAAGCGTCTCTGTCACTTTGGCCAAGAAATGTTCCTGTCAATTTGTAAATCAAGAATACCATTATGGAGGATTGAAAGGACTTCTTAAGGTCTGTAAGTTGACCACACCTGGCTGCTTTCATATTGCGCTGTAACTGAGATTGAGATAATTTAATCAAATTTCGTGATGCAGCGCTCTAATCAACACGAAGAAACGATATGGTGACAACTTTGTGGGACAGAACTTGTCCGTCCACAATGAAAAATCTCGGAGACGTTTCGTTGATCTTGGTTTCAAGTTGCTCAAATTCACTCTCTCGGCGTGGAGAACCTGAGCTGAGGTTTGTAACAATGATCTTCGGCGTTTTCGAGCACGTGCTTTTGCGGGGAATTGTTTTCGAATCCACAGATGTGCTGCAGAAAAGAGGTGTGGCTGGTGCAAAAACTTTATTCTGCGCACCATCGCCACCAGTTGTGTGCTGAAAGTTCGACTTTATTGATTTTTCTGGGTTAAATTCCGAGTACAGCACTGGATTACGGTTACCTTTCAGTTTCCACCTCTGCCAAAGTTAATTGAGTGCTTTAATTTAATTTTACCTGCAAGTCTTGTCACAAATTTGCGTAATTTGCAGTTCGGTGAACTTTTCTTGTGGAACAAGGTGTTGCTTCCATATCCAGGGAGTTTGGGCCTCAGAAAGTGAATGGCAAAAAAGGGAGGAAAAGCATCTCAGCTTCACTGATTTAATTGGTTTCGCGTTCATAAGAAGAAAAGGAGCAGAACTTCCATTTCGCGCTTGTCTCTGGCAAGCATTTCTGAAAGTTCGGTAACGAAGATTGGTGAAAGTGAGCCCAGGTTCAGGACCTCAACGAGGAGGCGGGAGTGTAACCTTAGGCCAAGCTGCATCTCGACTTTGAAACACAGGCTCGCAGCTTATTCAATTTGGACAACTAAATCCATTGTTATTCTGTGCGGAAAGCCAAAAACTCATTACCCAAATGCTATCATTGCTACGATCCCAATAACATTAACTGATATCGCTGTTTGTGCTTCTTGGACAATTTACTGCTCGGGCTTTCAATGCAAAACAGCTGTGAGTAGATGACTTGGGAGAACCAGGCGAATAGCCTTTCCCTTCCCGACCTAATGAGTCTTCGATTTCCCACTGACCTGTCGTGGCTTGGACCACGTCATCTGTAACAAGCATAGGGTGTTTTAGATAACAGTTCCCCATAGAGTTTGTGGTAATTCAATTTATTATTGGGTCTGGAGTTTCTCGCTTGCGGAGCTTTCCGACCCCGAGGGAGTTTTGGATCAAGGATTGGCAGAAGCTCGTACGCGCAAGCCTAAAAAGCCAGGCTTTCGAGTCTTTTTCGCCTTTGTCCAGCGACGTAAAGCAGAAAACCGGGAGTCACTGAACCGCAGAATACCGCGGGGGCATGCCAGTAAGACGTGGGAGATTCTGTTGTCCCCTCGAATGTGTGTATCGTAATGCTGAGGCCTTCTGCCTCCACAATTCCAGAGACGTTGGCTTCATGGCATGTGTATGCCTTCAGTCGAGCCAGGCTGCATCACAGTGTTAATTCTGCGCAGCTTCACCTTCAGGAACTTTTGTGAAGAGAGAAGGGAATTTTCTTCGATTTGGTCCAGTGTTGCACTGCGGGATACTTGTTTGTTTCCGGTTCCTTTATCAAAGGGTCAATGGTGAAACAAACCTGTATATTTGCATGACCACCTCAACTAACAGTTTGTGGTCACCTGCACGATATGAGTTTCGCTCCATGCTGTATTTCTCACTGAATTCACCCCTTCCTTCTGTTGGAATATTTTTTGACGGTGCATTGAGATGAGTACAGTGAAAAAAGCAAAAAACATTTGGGCAATTTAACCGACTTTTTATTGATCTGATGACGCCAGCCCAAACAACAAACAACTTTTTGTTCATTGGAAATCTGAAACAAAATATATTCCACGGTCGGTTCCATGGGGGAGGGGGGCTGGAGCTGTGGGACCCTTGGGCCTAGGGAGAGGGAAGACACCTGAGATGAATGACAGGTCAGCGGATCTGGCGTGTTCAGCCGTTCACCCGTTTGGGCCACACAAGCAGTGAACAAACACGACCTTGAGAGGGTTCTTCGGGCAGACTCAGCCGTACTTCCGCCAGTGCCCGGTGATTGGAGAAAAGGGGCAACTCACTGGTGGAGGCTGTCTCAGGTTGTGCAGGCCCCACGATTCAGAATCATGCACGGAAAAAGAACAAGATCTGAATCAAATCAGCAACATGAACTGCGCTCAAGTGCTTTTACATTTACTGCAATCGTACGTACACAAACAATCACTCTGAACAGATTAAATCTGTTTTCTCGTCATGTGATTCAGCTGTGCACGAGTGTACGAGTAGTAACTCGCTGCATTAATTTCACCTAATTGAAACATCCACTCCAGCACCAGCGAGCGCACAACGAACGCATTGTTCTCCACGATTTACACCATCTGCAGGTATCATGAATGAATTATTACCGTTTCAGGCAAATGCATAAAAACTAAAGAACAGCCATTTTACACTGCCTTCAATTATTTAAAAACGGATTTGTTACACTGATTTGCCTCGTGTTCCTCCATGAGACTGTAATTATGTCAATTGCTTCTCGTTTCCATTGATGTCATCACAACATTGTAACTCACAGAGACTGACTTTTCACTGACTTTTCACTCCTGTTCAACAAATTTTTATGTCGTTGTTGGTTCACTCAGAGCCGGTGAGAGGTGTACGCGCGCGCAGATGTCTGATGATCCTTTCTGAACAAATACGCGCAGCACCCACACATACGGGCGTACATACCCCGTGTGAACGACGGGCGCGCATGCGAGGTGGCCGCCGTGAAACGCCAAACCATCAGACCGCAGCTTCACCCCGCTGTGGAGACGAACACGCGACGTGTAGCCGACGATGACCACGAAGTGATTGGGCCCACAAACCCCTCTCCACAACAAGCCAAGAATTTCTGGTTTTTACGTTTCAGACGATTCCATCTCACAAGGAGTGTTTCAACTGGTTCAGCTTTTGTCGGCAAAAGAAAGAGTGAAGGCGCATGTACCTGGAAAGAGACCTCACGTGGTGGATCCGTCAGACCCAATGCCCCCTGCACGCAGAACTTTTCAGTTGGCACGCCTGGTCAGTTTGCCTCAGGTAAATTGATGGTGCAAATCTCAGTTCACTCCCCCTGCAACTGTGCTGCACGCCAGCTTTGCATGCCCAAACCTGATTTGTGTTCCAAGTCTGATGCACAAAATCAACTCAGCATCAACGACGGGTTTGGTTGCAGACAGTAAATTCAACATTGAGTTCCCATCCATGGCACCAAATCTAAGTCAGAAATCTGTCGCATGCTTGATTGTCACCTGGAAGGCAAGTTGAGTTGAGCCTCCCACCCTCGCTGCGCGCTGATTGGCCGAGCGCGACCAATGGGCTCCTGCCTCCGCAGCAGTTGCCTGCACTGCTTACTGCTAACTACTTGTCACAATACGGAGCTCAGCCTCTAACCATATGCTACTTCATTTTGCTCGCAATTATTTATTTAAACATGCATCAGATTCACCTGCTATAAAAGGCAGCGCTGCATGGCTGTTGCGACGGTTGTAAGCAAAGGACGACGCGTCGATTGATCTTCACATCCAGAAGCTGTAAAGAGCGCACGTGCCAAGGGGAAGCAAAGTGCTGACCGGTAAGTGACACATTTTTCCACTTCGCGTGCTCTATCATACAATGCATCTCGATCTGAAACAAAACTGATTGACTGGACGTGAAAGAGAACAAGCAGCAAAAAGGAACATGCGTCAAAACAATGACCAAAGCACTTCCAGCACCAAGAATACGATTTTTTTTTCAAACAGGAAAAAGACACGAGAACAAGGCGAGGTCGCCTTTTGACACAAGAATCAGCTGTTTCTTTGTTAGCTGGCTGAATATTGTGCACTTCTGCCTGTTTGTTGAGCGAGATCTTGAGCTGAACGTTGTTTCGCTCCAGCGCGGTTTGAACAGCCCCCTCCCTACTGCAATTGCAAAAACATCGCTCTTTCAAAATTCAGCAGGAAGATTTGAGACCAGTTGACAGCTTGACAGTGACAACAATACGTGTTTGTTGTTGATGACGGCGGAGCAAAAGTTAAACACAAGTGTAGTCTCTAGACGAAACGAAAAGACTTATTTCTTTGATGGATCAAGAATCAGGTTGTGAGAGGCCCCAAACCTCGGAAGGGGGAGACAAACTCCAACCATCAAAAAATTGGCCACAGCAAAATGTTAAGAAGTGTCCACCTGCAGGGCAAAATTCCAGCCAAATATTTTTGGAAGGAAAGGGCAGCAGTGTCAAATTTTCGTTTCCAGCCGGTTTGCGTGATACGGCAGAGGAGCAACAAGTGACATTTGGTAATTTAAGTGAGGCCGGCGGTGTGTGGCGGCCGCGGCGTTTTCATCCGATTCTTCCAGTTCACTGCGCAGAATTTGTTTCTTATCAATAACAGCGGCGACTGCAGGCGCTTCAAAGTGGACACGACTTATTGCAGGCTCAATCCTTTGTCCTCCATTGTTCAACGTGACAAATTGAATTTCCGCCACATTGGTCTAATCCTGTCGTTTGACGTTGCGCAAACAAGAGTTCAATTTCTCGTTTCGCGAGTATCAAACATATGTTCTCGGGATGAGCCTCACTCCATACAGTAAAGCACCACACAGACACAATGGTACGTTATCTTTGAAGATGAGAACAGATTCTCCGTAACATCAGAATGGCAAGGTGAGGAACTATTCACTTTGATCTCACAGATACAAGAAGATACATTGCGCCATAAGAGCTGCGCGAATCAAATATCGTGGTTGAAATTAAACGCACTTGACACTTGGGTGCATGTTGACGCTGGTTTTGGCTTACACCCCGTGAATGGGGATAAACTGCTGTTTGACAAAGGCGCGCCTGGCGAAGGCACGTGACGGCTGTGAAAGAAGCGATTGTGGTCGGGTTGGGGGAGCAGCGGAGCGTGCGGCGCCCCATCTGGTCCCGGCCGCGGGCGAAGTGCTGTCGCTTCAGTTTCACGCCCTCGGTGCCGGTGAAGGATGGTTCGCGTGCTAAACGGCCAAGTCCCTCCTCCTCTCGCAGTATTTCTCTTCTCGCTGTGTGCATGACCACGCAAACTTTGTGTCACTCTCCAACTCTTGATTCGTTGTATCATCTTTATCGTGTAATTACGGTTTTATTATTCAATTGAACCAAATGACATGAAGAGGCTTGCAGCGCATAAATTGACTTGGTCACGAAATGTTCCCCACCATTTCGCTGCACAACGCTTTTCAAAAAAATAATCTTTGTTCATTTATTCACCATTCCATTGAAAAACTTGCAGTCTGTTTTCCGGACAGGCTGCGACATCGCAATTTTATGGTCAAATCATTGCGACGTGCAGTCTGGCCATGAAATGAGAGCCAAGAGTTCAAGTGAAATTACTCGGTTCCACACCACTGACGTTGTGTTCAGAGACAATGAAGCCAAGCACATTCTGCTCTGATTTTATTACCGAGCGGCATATGTTTCACCCATCTACAAAACGGTCAATGGTAAATAACACCTCTTTGATCAATTGACAGTCCACTGACTTCATTATGTTATCAGTTTTTGCAACAATTGGCGATTCGTGTGAGTTTTTGCAATTTGATTTCTGACTGATTTGCACCACATGCTCATTTTGAGAACCGCGCAGAAAGCAAGACGTACAAAGATTGATGGACTTTCAAAGGTGGGCGCGACAATTTGCTTCCATGAATTTTAAATGCATCTTCCTTGAAACTGAAAGCAACAATTTTGGAAATACTCTTTTCAGAACGTCAAACGCCAAAAAGATACGCGTGCGTCTTTTGCCAGACAAACCTTTTCAGTTCGAATGTGCGCAGTTTGACAAGTGATGCATGTTCTTCGTCTCGAGTGTGGATCAAGCCAAATCTGAACTCATAATTTGTTCTCAACCTGACCAGCAATCTGGATTTGGACCTGACAAAACCCGAGACGGCGCGCGGAGCATCGGTTGATCTCTTGACCTTCAGCGAGGCCACTTTACCCCGTCCTCAACAACATTTGCAATTTCTTGGGCAATTTCCATTGCTGAAAACGAATCCCTTGGTCAAAGGTCCACATTCCAATATCGCTTGGGCCTGATGTAATTTCGGGAAAACGACATGTAATTGTACTCAGAGAGGTTATCAAATATCTCCCAACTGTGTTGTGTTTTACTCCCAGGGATTGAAATATTACCATTAATTTCCATTAGTTCGAGGCAAACTTTAATGTCCCAATGGTGAGTTATGTCCAAATGATTCCGTTCAATTTGCCTGGGGTAAAAAGGGGATTTAGCCCACAGATGTCGAAACGCGAGTCTCCTGACCTTGGTCGCAGCTTCGCGATGCTGCATTACAGCAAAATCCTGCCAAAGAAACAGTTATTTTGTCCGTCTCGTGTTCATATCAATTTCCAATAAAGCGCAATAGCCCCAAAGCCTCTTTGATCAAGTCCGCCCCAAGATTACTTGAAGTAATTCAATTCATTCAAGACTGTCTCCGAAGAACTTCAAAGGTTCTTGGACTGAGCACAGTGGTTGTCGGATGAAAGTGAATTTTCCGAAAACAAAATGGGAGGATAATTTGTTGCACCAACTAATGCACCACACAGATTGTTTGTATGTCCAACTCAATTGGCAAAAATACTGTGATCGATTTCAAACCGCAAAACTTTTACTCCTGTGACAAATCTCTCCAGTTTTGGGCGAAGCATTTGGATAATGATCATTTTTGCTTCATTGCTGCTGAATTTGCAGGCATTTCTGAAATATTAAACACAGGAAAATATACCAGACAAAGGGTTTTGCAATCAGCTTAAAGGGTAATCATTGAAATCCTATATGGCAATTACAAAGGGGCTTTTGTGGCGAGTGAGCAGACTCCGGGGATAAACGTTGGGCTCTCGTAACTGAACATCACTCACGTCGTGTCATATTTGTTGAAGACTGCATTTTGTTGAGTCTATTCATCATGCCTTCATTTGCTCAATTTATGCAGATTAATTTAAAGACCTCGGCGGATTGCTAGTTGCACATTTGCAGATTGAATTAGACTGAAATGAGGCCTTATGTTTCACGTGATGAGCGGGTTCACACTCTCGCGGTCCTGCGAGTCTTCTCGCGCCGATCAGGTTCCAGGCTCCATCATCTACTTATCACCATAATGCAAATACAACTCTTAGAGCCCGCCAACATATTCAATGTAATGAAGGGCACTTTATCTGCACAGATATCTGCTTGGAACTTCTGCGCAGAAGTTGACAAAATTTGATTTTCAGGGTCCAATTTGATTGCTCAGTCCCCAGTGGGTGAGCAGACCGGTCTGCTGACAATTATCAAACCACTCTGAATTTAGATTGTGTGGTTGTGGCGACACTTGAATACGGCAGATATCCATTTGTGGAACAGGCCTTTTGTCGTTTTCTTGACAGATATCAACGTCTCACTGCGAGTGCAGAGATTTGAGGAAGACAATGGACTTCACCTGCGGGAGCCCAGCCGCATCAACTTCGAGTCAGATGAACCTGCAGGACCTGAGCGGAGCCGTTGACTTCGGCCACTCTCCGCGCGCGGACGACTTGGTGCCCAGCTCGGTGCAGGTGTCGTCGCCGAACAAGTCTCCGTCTTCGTCTGGAGACCAGGTGCAGCACATGGTCAGGCAGAACCAGGTGGGCAGCGTCAATCTGAACGGAATCAGCATCGTCAGTCTCGTCATTGATGGTACCGAGCGCCTGTGCCTGGCGCAAATCTCCAACACGCTGCTGAAGGACTTCAGCTACAACGAGATCCACAACCGGCGGGTCGCGCTCGGCATCACGTGCGTGCAGTGCACGCCGGTGCAGCTGGAGATCCTGCGCCGCGCCGGAGCCATGCCCATCTCGTCGAGACGCTGCGGCATGATCACCAAGCGAGAGGCGGAGCGCCTCGTCAAGTCGTTCCTCGAGGACACGGCGCCTCTGAAGCTGCCGGAGAACTTCGCCTTCAGCGTGAAGCACACGTGCGGCTGGGGGTGCCGCGGCAGCTTCCTGCCCTCCCGCTACAACTCCTCCCGAGCCAAGTGCATCAAATGCAATTTCTGCAATATCTTCTTCTCCCCGAATAAATTCATTTTTCATTTCCACCGCACCCCTGAATCCAAGTACCGTCACCCTGATGCTGCAAATTTCAACTCGTGGCGACGACACATTTTCCTCGACTACGAAGACGACTCGCAGGACTTGGTGCACGCATGGGAAGACGTGAAGGCGATGTTCAACGGCGGCAGCAGGAAGCGGCTGACCGGCTCCATGTCTCCGGGACAGGAGAAGCCGAGCACCGGCAGGAGAGACCTCGGGCCCGTCAAGAGACCCCGCATGGAATTCGGCGGTGAGCCAGCAGCCCTGACCAAATTCCCCCGACTGCCCTATCCGTATCCAGTCATTCCTCCGCTGGCAGGAACACCGGTGCAGAACACATGTCCCACTGGTTTTATTCCAAGAGTCCCTCACCCAGCTTTTCCATTCACAACTCAAGGCAACACAGCTGAACAGGCTCACTTTCAACCAGACCCCAGCAAGATCGTCCCGAACATCGCTGACTTCTGGAAAAACAAAGGCATGAATCCATACTACAACCCCCTTGGCTTGATCTGGGCAAAAAACTTTGGCCTTTATGGAGATGCAGCAATGCAGTACGGAAATGCGGTTGACCTATCCAGACAAGGAAGCCAAAAACTCGTACAAAGCGACGACACCAACAAATTCATGCACGGCGATTTCCTCAAATTCAGCGGTTGTCTCCCAGCTGCTTTTGACTCTGTTAAACTGCAAATGAGCTACGAACAAGAGAAGCACCGACGAAACGAGGTGGAGAAGTACATGTCTGCGTTTCGGCCAGTCAGCAAGGAGGTGGGGGTCCCGCCGGGCGTTGCCCCCGACTTCAAGTTGAGGCTGTCGAGCGGCAGCGACGAGGCTGAGCGCGACGTCGCGTCGCCCGCCCCGCAGTCCGACCACTCGGACGCCGCGTCGGGCGTCGACCCGCTCGAGGAGCTGCCCGCGGCCGGGGCCGACCTCACGGCGCTGCGCGCCGCCGCCGCGGAGCACGACGACGTCGACATCAACGTGACGGACGTCGAGCAGAACGAAGCTCCACCGCACGACATCAACAAAAACGATCTCAGCACAAAACGTGAAACGGACGCAGTGGCGGAAAACTCGATGTTGCCGGAGCCAGAAGCTACAACTGCGCCAAAGGTGAGCCATGCAACATTTATTTTTATTACTCTGGCACGGTGAATTAATTCTTTGTTGATTGTCAATTTGGAAGGTATCTACATTCGTATTTTACCGATTTGGTCCAGAAATCTGTGCTGATAGATTTGTGTGATGCATTTTGAATGAAGAACCCATTAGCGAGTGTAGTTTTCACCTTCTTCGTCATTACTCTTGCACAAAAGGTAAATGGCGCCTGTTCAAATCGTCATGCCTGTTGCAAAGTGCAAAAGTTGCAGTGTGAGGAAGTATTTTGGCATCTTCAGTGCGACAAACAAAATTGACAAAACCATGACCGCACAACGTCGCAGGATTCACTTCAGAGGTGACTCAGCGCTCGTGCATCCATGTTCATCTGTTGTTCCTCCAGTTTCGTGCGCGCCTCAGCGCCTCACAAAGTTTATGACACTGTCTGGCACGAAACTCGAAACAAGTATGGATTTCCTGAGCTTGATGATCACCTAAAATCACGGTGTACTCAACTAATGCAGTTAAGCTTAATTATTTACTGGCGCATCGGGGCAAACCGAAACAACTTTTCGTTGTGTAGCAGTTTGCGCGTCGTTGTTTGAATGGTGAAGAACTCATATTTACTTTGTCAAGTTGGTCTGATCATTCGTGTGCTGACATTTTTGTGGGGCTGACACAAAAATGTGTCACAATGTCCCTTATTTTGGTCCCCTGTTTGCACAAAAGGCAGCATTTTTCACGTCCAAAGCATACCAGCAGGTTGTCAATGCAATGTTGTTCAGTGGTTCTTCCAAACATGAGGACAGGGTTCTTACACTGTACAAAAATGGTTCCTGTGAAATCACACAATGACTTTTTGAGACCGGAACCTTTTTTGTAAGGTGAGAACCCATTTCTACCATGATGCAAGCACACACGACCATTTTTGTGATCGCAGAGTTGTAGAAAAATCATTCTTTCAGCTGAAGCTGGACGATGTGGACCAATAATTTTGAAGCAGCCCTGCTTTGCTGACAAGAAAAAAAATCTTGAAAGCGACCAAACATCAACCGAACAACAATGTTTTCGAAAGGTTTTGCAATGATGAACAATCTTTCAATCTTTCTTCAAGAGTGAATCAGTCAAACAAAACAAAATGAACTGCGCGGAATTACCTGTTCCTCTATTTCTACAATTTCGGTTTCAACCAAAAAATTCTATTTTTGCACAAAAAAATATTTAAAGACAGACCTAATCAAACAAACTGTAGTCAGGCCACAAAGATCGTACTGCCGAAAATACACCAAAAAGTTGTTCGTGTCAGCCAATCTGAGATATTTGGTGTACCTGGCCCATGTCATCTCCGTATTTGCGCCCATTGTGTCTGGGAGCCTTCAGGCATGATCGGACATTTTTCAGTGGAAAAATGACATCAAGATGTGCGAGTTAGAAGAGCAGAAACGGCATGATTTCAAAATTTTGACTAGGGTTGCTGTCGTCTCTGAAGACACCAGCACCCGCTACACCTGCGGAAGAAATCAATGAGAGACAAAACTCACGCAGACGGATGGTCTTTGATTGATACTCCATTAGACCAATCAAAGTTTTATTAGCTTTCCAGTGAAGGCCACTTTGCACCTTGATCAATTTTACCAGCTTAAATTCAGGCAAACAAAGCCAACTTTGGCCCAAAAGTTCATCCAAAGGAAACGCAGACTTGTTCCCTTTGACATCAAAATGACATCTTGTTTCAAACTGGTTCAATTGTTGGTGGCTGGTGCTGGGAGCGGTGCGCCCAGAGGCTGATTGATACCGCGCTACTCGTGATTCTTCATCGCCGCTCTCCGTCTCTTTGTCGAGACCCATTTTGGTAATTACTCGCCTCTATTGTCACCGCCAAATTGATGCTGAAGATATTGGTGACAGTTCGGGCCTTGTTATCAGAAATAATACCCCGACGTTCGACGTAATTACAAAAAGATTCAAAGAACACGCCCAATCTGTTGTTTGGTTTGAAAACAGATTTGATCCGCGCTTCCCAGCGGATGTTTTGGCTGAAAGGCGCCCGCGACATTTTTCCCGTGAAAAGGGACACAATTACAGGGTTGAAATTTTGGAGAGAAAAATCACTGGTACGGCCCACGTGGATGGAAGGCAGGGACAAATGAGGATGGCTGGAGGGGCTGCAGGTTTGATTGTGCGGAGAGTCGCGCCTCAGCGGCGAGATTGTTGTCGCCAGATTGATGCGCCGTGTTAATCGGCGGCAATCTGCTTTGCTCACTTCCCGGCGCTCGCAGCGCCTCAATGCGCCACCGGTAATCACGGGTTGGCAGAACAGATTGCCTTCCGCAAGTGATCCGGAAATTATGAAAAATTATCACTCGACTAATGGCAAAGCGATCGCAGATCTGACAAAGGGGTTGCACAGATCAGGTTGCACAAATCGCAGTCCGTGCTTGATTTTGTTCACAAACGTGAGCATGAGGTGAATTGAGATCAGATGCAAAAGCTGCAGGAACACAGAATCTCGTTGCGCTGTGACACACCACAAAAGAAACACCAGCACTTCAACTCGCAAAAATTGAAAACGTGGAAGTTCGAAGTTCACTTTGTTGGCATAGCAGCTGGATGTATACTTAATGCTTTGAACTGTTTGCAGGCTGAAAGCCAAGTTCAGACAATGCTGCGTGTGCGTGACAGGTCAAATTCACTCATCCCATTCAGGTTGTGGCTCCTTTTGACTCTTCTGGGATCACCGCCCCGTTTCGTTTGGTTAAACTGCGCGGGGCATGAGTGCAAGAGCCATGAGAAAAGTTGACAACACAGTCTCCTGTTTCAGCAAAATTGTAAGGCACTGTCAAGCAGTCTGGAATCTGTTGCGCCCTTGTCTCTCGCGGATGTGCGCAAACACTGCCAGAACCTTCTGGTGCAAATTTATCGAAATAATATTCTATTCAAGGAAAAGTATTGGTGTGTTGGGGGGATGTGGTTTCGTTTATGAAGGAAAGAAGAGACCACTGCCTGTTGCTTTATCCTCAGGAAACATCGCGTATCAACAAAGCTTTCAGAACCAAGACTGCTCGGTTCAGTTCGTTTGTAAACAGGGAACCAAATCCTCGCACATGTAAAATTCACGGGATTAACTCTGTCCTTTCAAGTGCACAAACCCACAACAAAGAGCGAAAATATGATTGACAAATCCTCTTCCAATTTGAGCGGCAAACATATTTAATATTTCAACAAAGCTTCTGAGAACTGGCTTATTTAACGCCGCCAGCTTGAATGTGAGCTTCCAACAGAAGCAACAGGGCATGTAACGTGACTGAATACTGTCAAGCCAAACAACACCTCGCACTGTAAGTAATATTCATCTGTCGCTTCCTCTGTTTGCACGAACCGCCCAGAAAAGGTCATCCGCTCTCTCGAGAGCCACTGATATTTTGCAGCAAAATGTCATTAATGTAACGAGGACTTGTTGCTGAACTTTTCAGCAGTCGTGTGATTGTTTTGCTTCTCAAAACATTTGAATTGAGAAAGAACACGACGGGACGTGTTGCACTTTGGTAAGCACATGGGTCGTTCTTCAGTGATGGAACTACCCCTCAAAATTTCAGTTGATGAATACATTAACATTTCACTCGGAAACCGTCGGTACTTGCTGTGGGACCAAAAGTGATCGATAGCTGTGCATGGTGCAATTTAAAATTGAGTAAAACAACAAAGATTAATCAAGTGCGACAAAAAAACATCGCGAAAACAGGACAAAGAAATTTATCTTGGTTGCATTTTTGTGTGTGCTGGGCTTTTGGTTGATCTGAGGGAGTTGTGTCACAACTAAAACAATCAACATAGATCTACTGTACTTGTACTCCGAGGCCGAAAATCTTGCAAACTCTGGACAAAAAAAAATTCCCGTGGTTTTTGTACGTTCTGTGTGTTTGGTGCACTTCCATTGGGAAGCATTCGACAAACTTTTTGAGGAAATCGAGTTGTTGAAGAATAAAGTGGGCAATGATGTGTTAATGTCGCGCTCAATGACATTTTGGGATATTCCCCTTTGTGGCACTTGGTCCGCTGTAACAGATTCCACCCTGTCTGGTTTATCAATCACACAAAGGACTCCAAATATCTCGATTTAAACCCCAGCACAGAACTGAGGACCGATCTTTCTGGCATGTAATGTCCATTATGGGAGGCCATCGCAGAATTACACATGTAGCTGGTGTCCACCAAGGTCATTTAGTTAATGTCGGAATTGGTGCTGGGACCGCGCCGAGGGTCCATAGAATTAACTGTCTGATTCCTCACACGTTCACAAAGTTAAGCTGAAAAGTACCGCCCATTAAAATTGGTCTGGCTTGGAGAAACACAGGCACACCCGAAGGACTCGTAATGTAAATAGCTGCTGCAGAGCTGGGCCCTTGTCCCAGGCAAGTAATAGAAACATAAGTGGAGGAAGTTGTCCCACATCCCTCTGATTACTTTGTCGATATGTGATTTGAATAATGAGTTGGTATTTATGAATATCTTGAGAATACTTGGTTTCTTTTCCTTTCCAAGAAATTGTTGTCTTGCTGCGGCGTGACCAGTGCTGAGGTGAGGGCAGCATCTCCCGCTTGTATTTACGAACTTTTGCAAAACTTGGTTCTTGCTTTTTCAGGAAGAAAATTCCACAGCAGTTTTGAATCAAAAGGAACGCAGTTTGAACGGGCAGAGTGAAGAAACCAACTCCGAACCAGATTCCTACTTGGGCTTGAATCAAGGTACAGCTTGGAGCAAAACCAAAGGCTCGCCAGTCACCTCCAGATGAACCAAGATACTTTAGTTTATGATGCTCTGAGCACATTTGGCCCGTTGTCGATTGCTATGGAATACGTTTCTTCGTCCACAGATGATTTGCAGAAAGAACTGAAGAAATTGGTGGATGAGAGACAGAGAGCAGAAAGAGAATATCAAAGCATCGTTGGTAAGATATCAAATCCGTGCACATTATTCAAGCCTGGATATGCAAAGGATTCATGAAAACAGACACCGCTGTCGTCGGTCTGTTTGTCCGTGAGCGTGAAATCAAAATGCAACATGCACGAGGCCCCACCGATTATTTCTTTATTCACCAAATATGCAACAGTGCTGACAAATTATTGATTGTCCCTTGGAAGCATTGTCTTGCACTTTCACTTGGCGCTTCCTCTCGCTTCTGCATGTGAGCGAGGGGAAGAACCGCAACAAATCCGTGACGTTCGTTGCAATCTGTACTCGTGTGATTTCTAGCCGAGTGAATGTCTCGCAAATGTCAATGGTGATCTGAGACTTAATTATAATTCTGGCCTTTTGTGGAATCCGTTGTGTAGTGAGTAGATGTTATGATCTATTTCTGAAGATAGCTTGGTCCCCCATTTTCAGACGCCTTCAACTCGAAATGCAACTCGGAGAGCAAGGAAACTGCAGAGAAAACGCTGCGAGGTTTGTAGCTGATTGTTGAACTGAAATCATTTCTCTTTTTGCCGTTCAGAAAGGCAAAAAATTCGGGTTTTATGTGCTTGCTTTTGCATCAGAACTTACATCCTTTTTGTCCATTTCGTGCACTGAACAGAGGCACACCAGGCACTGCGTCACTTCTCCAGCAAGATGATGTCACTGCGCAGCACGATGGACTTCGCGAAGCTGGGCGCGATGCACGAGTGAAGCAACTCCAGACATGGCAGCCGACCTGCAGCCATGGACGAAGGCGTTAGTTTTGCTTGTAAATATAGAATACACTCTTGTCCACACCTCTGGCAGATCCGCCCTTGGGGTCTGCCCTCCACTCCCGAAATCGTTTCTTTGCTTCTCCCACCCCTAGCATTTGTCCCACAGACACTTCTTGTGTCACTCTTGGTTTTCACTTTTGCGAAATTCTCTTTTTTCTTCGAAGTTGCAGCGACTGTCATACCTGGTTTGTGTCGCCCTGACTCCCAGTTACTCCAAAATTCGCGAAAGTCACACTGCATATGTCCTCAACTCCATGGCAAACAGATTCTTCATATTTGTCTGTAGAAAGTCTCTACCTCGTGTTCATGTTTCTTGAAACATGGTGTTGACGTTATTCTTTTGAAACATGGTCTTGACCAGCACTCTTGTTGGTCGTCAATTGACTTTGTACCCTGACCCGAAACACTTCAACAGATATTCACGCACATGTGTTCGAATCTCAAGAGGAGACTCCATTAATTGAGCCAAGCACTCACTTGTGCTGAACCAACTATTGAGTCCGTTTCTGTCTGCATGTTCAATGTTCGATGGTCAATGGGAAGGGCACAGGTATCTTTCGGACCTGTGTTCTTCAAGTTTGAATTCTTGATTTGACCAAAAAACAAATGAACGAATTCTTCTGGAAATTCTAAAACAAAACAGTGGGGTAGGCGTTGAAGGGCAAAATACCCAAGGTGAAGAACGCAAAACAAAAATAGTTTTGATTTTGTCGTCTCGCCCCCTCAAAGGAAGGGACAATGAGTGTGGGCACTTCATAATCAGCAGCGACGCGTGGACACTTTTCTTCATGAAACTTTTTTTGTTGAAACAAGGAACAAGATCTCAATTGGCGTTGTATCCTGCTCTCAGAGAGAAATGGACCCTGTGGTACCCAGGAGGAACTCGTTTCAACTGGGCATTTCAGTAGAAAAAAAACAACTGTTTGTTTACAATGTGAATTTCGGGAGCAAACCGATCAGGCGCCAGAGCCAAGATCCGCCGTTGTATTTGTTCATCTGACAACGAATCTTTGCAAGTCAAAAACCATTTTTTTGATTGATTTCAAAGTTGTTCTCCTTGAGACGTACTTCAGAGTAGATGTCAATTTTTGATCACTTGTACTTCGATCACTGTCTTTGTCTTGACTGAATAAACACCCAATGTGAAAAAAATATGGGACGGAGCTTTTCCAACACAGAAACTTACACACAACTGTGCAGTCCTCATGGTCATATCTCAACGCCAGCTCCTCCAAAAATTTGTTTTGAATTGGAAATCGCTTCGTCGTTGGCAAATAAATGAGCAACACAGACAAACGTCACGACCTTTTCTCGAGTTGGCGTGAACAGAGGACAGGTTGTGCAGAGCTGCGTTTTCAATCTTTTTTATTCATTCAACAGGCGCAGCAGGTCGTTTATAATTTATGCCAAGCATCACTGAAATTGCTTTGCAATTTGCCACCAAATGTTAACTGCAGTCGGCACGTGCAAGTCTTGGTGACAAAGCAAGTTTTCGAACAATGCTTTCCGGAGTGGATGCAGGAATGGTCGAGAATGGGGTCCCACCACATGTGCACTTTCAGTTTTAAAGATGATAAGATTGAGAATGTTGCGCGTGAACGTTAAAAAAGGGACAAGCTCGTTCGTGTTGGTTTTCTTTGCTGCTGTTGTTGTTGTTGTTGTTGGGGGGGGGGTCCAGGAGCCGGATCCGCCCCTGCCGTTTACCTTCGGCTGTAATCAGTGGACACGAAACCCTCTTCGGAAAATTGACGTGTTTCTGAGGTGTTGAATAATTCAGCACAACAGTCTGGCCAACGTGCCAGATTGACAGCAATTTTGAGCTCTGCTGATTATCTCCAGAGTTCGTTTTGATCACAAGTTCTTTTTTGAATCTGCTTTGCTGTTCCCTGACGCAACGAAGAACGCTAGAATTCATCCGAAAGCTCGCAAATTGATGTCGGACTCCGGACGTAAAAATCATGCGGCCTTCGCCTGTTGTATGTCAGTTGTTTTTTTTGAAATTGTTGTTACGATTTGGTCTTCTGCAACTTGGCAAAAAAATTTCCTTGTGTTTCCAAAAACAGAGAAAGGGCATCAGATTGTCCTTGATGCGTAGGATCTGTATCATCTCAAAACAATGAACAACTCACGTCGGCTTCTTTGCTTGTCTCAAACGACGTCATGTGTTGTTTCAAAGCAAAATACATCATCTGGTCAATTAGATTTATCTCTTCGGTGACACGATGCGCCCGGTGCATCTCATTGTGTTCACTGAAGTTCAGCATTTAAACAGTTGCAGGCGGTCAATTATTCATAAAATATTCGGTCCAATTTCATGCCACGAATGTCGACATGCAAGACAGGACTGCACAGCAAAAACGCATCGAACACATGCGTGTTGGGGGCAAAACCGCAAAACCCACGGAAGATAAACATTTGTGTAGAAATGCTCGACACAGTCCGCCAGATAAATTGCAACTGCAATTGCAGTGTCTGCAGCGTTTGAAATGTGTGTGTGTGTGTGTGTGCGTGAGAGAGAGAGAGAGAGAGAGAGAGAGAGAGAGAGAGAGACAGAGACAGAGAGAGAGAGAGGCTACACAAGCTGGAATAGACCAGTCGGCCGGCAAATTGTTGATACCCGCCCTCCCACAGACGCACGCACACTTTGACCATGCTTTCACCAGCTTTTGGTGCGAACATCGCACGGAGGAAGTTACATTTGAACCAAGTTCGAGCTCCTGAATGGGAGTCCCATCGTCATCGCAGGACTTTCAGCCCACTGAAACAACCCTGGACATGTCGCTGGTGTTGGCGACAGAAACAGTGAAGCTGTCGGGGGCAAAAACGCAAGTGATGGAATACTTGTTCGGTCCTCACAATCGCATCAACAGTCAGAGTTTTGCAACAACAAGGCTGACTTTGTTTCAGTCATCAGTTGAATGTACCTGTATCAGCGATTTGCACAGGGAAAGTTTGCTAATGACCTTTCATTGTCAGCGCTAAAAATCAAATGTATTGAGTTTATTGATTGTTTGTTGCGTTACATTAATGTGCATTAAATGATGTCAAAATAACTTAATTTTCGACATTTACAGCTCAATTCACTCAGTGTAATTGAACCGAAATCCCCTGGTTTCCTCTTGTCAACACCAATCCATTGCACGCGGTTCTGAACAAATGAGCAATTGCAGCAGAAAAATTTGCTTTGCATCCATGGACACTCAGTTTGGAACGCGAGCCGTTGCGTTGCAGACTCAGCAGCCACGACATCGGGAACTGCAGCATCAGCGTTGGTCTCAGCCAATCTTGGTTAGGTCAGAAAAGTGCAACAGACTTCATGACACAGATTGTGAACAGAGCATATATATATCTGAGACCAACAGCTGTGCGCCTGCAGCAGAAGTACAAAACAGTCGCGCCCTCTCCCGAGCAAAGGCAGAAGTTTCTCGTATCAGCACGAATTTTTGTGTCTTCACTCTGGTCAATTCCCAGCTCAAGAAGTGCGTGAGGAATTGACGGACCTTTTGAGATGTGTTTGGAAATCTGCGGAGTTTAGACGCCAAACAGCTACGTACACCTTCAAAAATGCGTTGTTGTTGTTGTTCTTGCTGTTGTTGACAAAACAAAACAAAACTCTTGATGAACTCTCAGCCGTTGAACACGTCATTTCAACAAAATTGTCAGGAGAACAAAGTTTCACAGAAAGCAGACACTCGTCGCATGGTCCACCGACACTCGGCCGAGAAGACACCATCAGAAGGAGTTGCAGTTCATCTCGTCGTCCGAGTTGGAGGAAACAGAGTGCGCGTACTTGACGTCCGGCACGTCGCCCTGCGCGCTCGTGTAGCTGCCGGTGTCAGGGAGGCTGAACTGGTCGTCGGGCCGGCTCCGTTCCATCGGCACCGGAATTGTTGCAGTCACGTCGACCGGGTGATGCAGGGCCCGCGCCATCGCGTTGCGATTCACCTCCTCCAGAGATATCCCGTTCGCCACAACCTACACAGGGCAAACACCTTCTGATATACAGCGCCTTCTGCTCGGAGATCATTGAGCCAAGGCCTTGGAGCAGTTACGTATAGCATTGTGCAAGTTCAGACACTGTTTTGCAAGGCCAAACGCCGAAAGCCCGCGTTCACCGTTTTGATTGACAGAATCAGTTCTTCTCGTGCATCCATTCATGGTTTTGGTTTTCTTTGTCTTTTTTCACCGCTTTTTGGGTCCTCTTATTGGCTCAGTTTCCGGCGTCAACTGACCTGCGGGGCGAGAGGACTCACGTAACAGCTCAAGCAGCTGCTGCAGTCCGAGTGAACCTCAGTGATGCAAATTGGTGGTTGTTCCGGAAGCATTGCACACGTGTACTCGCACATCATTTTCAAATTCGGGTCTTCTTCAAGCAACCTGCGAAGCGAAATGTCTCGATTCTAATGCGATTTTTCCGATCCGTACTTCGCTGTGTACTCTCGAACCAAAGGGAACCAAGAAATCTTTCGACTTTATCTTGAACGTACGTTCGCCTGTCCTCATCCGCGTGAACTTTGTCGAGGAGACTGTCGCTGAAGTTTCTCCTGATTTGCACGTCGAAGACGCCTTCATCGAGCAGCTCACGACTGACGCAGTGGCGCGGCGACTCCGCCACGGTGCACGCCAACTGCCCTTCCATCTCCTGCTCGAAAAATTTTAGTTTCTTTAGCGCTTGGGTGTCAGGTCATGTGAGGTAACGACAGAAGATAACTGAACGCAACTTTAGCAAAGTACATTTATTTCTTGCCAAACATGGGGTGAAAATCTGCGTTTTGTTGATCGCAGAACTGTCAAAACAGATTGCTCTGCTGTGACATACGAGACTTCGTACAAATAACGAATACGAACAGACTGTCATCTCTTAAATCTTCCTTTTTCTACGAGTACTACAGGCTTTCTTCGGTTATCTGCTCATCCTCGTGATCACCAAAGACCCCAAGAATTTTTCAGGATGACACACCCTACGAAAGGAAACTCAGATCCCGATAGAAACTTGCGAAACCAAGCTTCTCTGCGCATGACAGTATCGTCGAGATTTTCCCCTTGAGAGACGAATCTACCTTTTGCCTCGAAAAGTCCGTTCTGTGCAGGTTCTGCAGATCGGGCATGGAGCCTGTGTTCCTGCGAAACATGTTGGGGTCGACGACGTGCTGGGCTCGCTGATGTGCGATGTGCTTCGTGGGTGAGGTGCTACGGTTGAGGGGCCCGTGTGGCTCGTCTTCCAACATCTCTCTCTGCTTCATATGTTCTTCATAGAAAGGACCAAGGTTGATGCGGTCAAACGCAGAGGTGTTGGTGTCCAGCTCCATGCCAGCTGGGTCTTGTGTCGGGAGCCGTTGGCTGGCGATCTTGACGGTGCTGTGGGCGGACAGCAGGCGGCGGAAGTTGTCCTGGCTCAAAGCGGGCTGGTGCACGATGTAGGTTGAGCTCCAGTCCACCTCAGGGTGTTGGCGCTCCTGTCGCAGCCGCTGCAAATACAAGTCAACAGTCGTTTCAACTCGGCACTGAAATGTGAAGCCCAGTACACGTTCTTCGTGGCGACGGTGACAGTGTGGGTGCGGTGATTCCTCGAGCTGTAGTGCAGGCCGCAGGGTCTCAAGTCCAGAATGTGAAACTGGCATGCACCACACGAAGCAAGAAATGAGGTACTCCAACACAGCTGGCTCAGGTACAACACATTTGAGACCGCAAAATGAAACAGCACTTACGGCAACCCTGTCAGAAGATTTGTGAAGCCATTTTCTGCAGTCTTTCTTGAAACCTCTTTTTCTGAAGGAGTCCACACTCTGTATTTTCTCTTCGTAACTGGCGTCGGAGGGAAAGGTCCGGAAGCAATATCTGAAAATCAAGTAGTCCTTGTTGTGTGACGTCCCAAATTATTGTGCGAAGTCCCTTTAGGGCGAAGCACCATGTGGTAGTGCAGTATAGGGAAGGTGGATGAAATGTCCCCTGCCCCCTCCCCCTTAACACCCCTCCCCCTCCCCCAACCCCCTTCCCCTACCTGAACCCCCCTGCCCCCGACCCCCCACAGAAGATAAGGAGGACAAGGAAGAATCGATGACATTACCGGCAAGGGACTTCGCACTGCATTTGCCTTGAGCCCTGCTTCTTGTTTTCGTGTGTGCATGGTATCCCAGCCAAGATGTCCTGTGTCCAATCTCACCCTGTGATATCAATCCTGCCCTGTATCCCAGCAATTGTGTCTCAGACGTCTTGTCTCCCATCCCATCCTGTCACGTCACACCCTGTCCCATATCCCAGCCAAACAAAGGAATATGGCATCTCAGCCCAGATGTCCAGTCCCACCCTGTTCCATTGCATCACACTCTGTCTCATATCCCAGCCTGGGTGCCCCCATGTCTCCGTGGCCAGTAAAATCACCTCAGAATGATGTTCAACTGTTCGTTGGAACACTCCCTCAGATCAACGCCCAACGCGGCTTCGCGCTCTCTCTTCTCCTCTTCCTGTCTCCTCCTCTCGAATTGAAGCGCCAATCTGGCGATGTGTTTCCACTTGTCTCGCACACTTTCTGTCCAAGACAAAAGCCAAGCAGCATGGGTAAGAGCGGCCTGGGAACTTATTGCCTTTGACCACAGTGCTGTAACAGAGCCCTCTTCAGAAATTCAGGAAAAACTGGCCTCGTCAGACTCTGGGCAGACAAAAGCGGAAGTTCTACTTTGGAAAGAACTTTGCGTACCTGTCAAGTTGCGTTTGCCTGGACTTTGGCATAAAGGGTTTGTTGCTCCCGCCATCTGGAACGAAACTCTCCTGTCTTGCAAGTCATCTGGACTGTCAACATCTGGGCGTACCATGTGTAAGCGTTTTGATTCAGAACACAAATGTTGTTCACTGCAAAGAAAATGTGCAGAAACAAAAACACCAAATCCGATGACAAAGACACAACGCCTTATGACTAGATCTATATGTGCAGCAAAAGCCAATTTGAAACAAGGGATCCATTGGATGGACAGGAAGCGGGAGGGCCGCGCGTCACCCTCCCTCTTGACGGGTCGCACCATCGTGGGAGTCTCCCAAGGCCAAAGGCAGATCAAGGAGTTGGAGGCGACATTCTCACACCGCGAAGGAAAATATACAGCTGTACCAAAAGGTTCGATGTCGGTGTGGGAGGAAGAGGGGAGGGGGGTCGCTTCTCAGCCACAAGTTCACCCCATAGTTGACTCACATGTTGGTGGTCCCGAGACAACAGTTTGTGGTGAGGTTCAGATGAATACTCCATATCTGAATACAGATCTGTTCATAATGTCCAGATCCCAGACTGGATCTGGACCTGGACCTGTAGATCTAGAGTCTGTGGATCTGGTCTCGACTCTGTCCTGAAAGAGGTCAAGGATCTAGATCCAGATTCTTTCGACGTCTGTCTTCCCGCAGATCAAGCGTGCACACTTTTGTTCAGTGGAACAAATTTGTAGATCTGCGTGGTGCATACCTTCAGACTTGACCAGATCTTGATCTCGATTCAAGGGAAAGGAGATTCCAGAATCTTGTGTTCCCAGGAGATCAATCACAGAACAATCTTGTTGCCTGTCACCCAGGCCTGTGCAGACCAGATCTGGACTTTACGCACGCTCTTTTCTGGGATCAAAATGTCTTACCAAACATTGTCTGCTTGTTTGCGCCTTCCATGGTTGTTTGTGATATCCGTAAACGTGCGCATCACAGAATGTTTGTCCACTTTTCTGGATGAAGCTCAACTTCGGGTCAGCGAATGTAAACAACGTCTGTTATGACGCGCGACGTTTGACGTCTCAAACATGACGTCATGCTCGTTGCTGTCGCGACATTGAACTTTCACACGCACCTGCTGAACCGGGGCCGTGTCGCATCCCGTGGTCGCTCTGGAAGTCACATTTGGTGGCGGACCGTTTTCTTCTGGACACTTCTTCACAAAGAAAAGAATCGCCGCTGCTCACCGGACCCACATCGGCCAAATCAACCTGTCACGCCCAAGTTGTAGAGTCTAGACCAGATCTACGAAGTTGTTTGCATGTCCAGCTGCAACCACACTGCACGGGACCCCCACAAGGAGTCTGCCCGGATACGTACTACAAGACATCCTGATGGTGCGTGCGCAAACGGCACCTTTGTGCAGAACATCTGATACACAAGGCACCAAACGTGCGTGGTGTTTTAATGCGGAGTGTCCAGTGCGCACATGTCACCCAATGCGTGGGAAATTCAAAATGGGACTCCCACTGGACCTTTGACAGAGTCAGACCTTCAACAGATCCGACCATCTGTGAGACCCCTTTGACGTCTTCAGACTTCTTCAACAAGGAACCACCCTTCCGACTGAGGCTCCTTGACAGGTTCCTAGGTGTTGCAGGGTTTTCAAATGTTGTGACAGTCTCCCAAAGAGCAGCGTCCGTTGTTCTGTCTAACAATTTTGATGGGTGGTGGGTGACCTCGACATGCATGCTCCTGGAATGGAAATATCTGGCACATCAGATGGCCCTCGTGTATATAAACAAGACAACCCCACACAAACTCACACAACGTTCTGTGTTCACAAAACTTCGAAGTGTCAGTGGCTGTTCTGTGAAGGAACCGTGAATGGAATGGAGCAATTGAAATCAGTGTTGCCAGATCCGAAGAGAACAAGGCGCCCAAAATGGCACCAAAAAGAGCCCAAAAAGAGCCCAATAGCAAATTCACAGAGCCCCAAAAGGAGCCCAACCTAATAATATCATAATAATCACAAGTTTCCAAGAAAATATCAAATATTTGAATACATATTGGCACAAATTAATAACTGAGATCACTTCACTTTCATTCTTTTGGATGATATATACATTTGTTTGAATCTAAATGTCTAAAAGAGCATATTTATATCTATCTTAAAAAACAGATAAAAAGATTCAAAGAAATGTATGAAATACCTTTTGTATTAAAATTTTCTCACAAGCTAAAAGTACTGAAATATTCTCTACAAGCAACACTATTCTTGACTAGCCAAGCAAAGATCAAGCAACAAAATCAAACTAAATTCCTTTTCTTTCAAGATGTTTTTATGGATGGACACAATGATAAAGAATTTTTGTATATCAGATGTAAGTTATCAGTAAGTTGGTTCCTTAAACCTAAATTAAAGCCCATTATTGAAACTGCCAAAGAAAAATTTTGGACAAATCTTGATATTTTTGAAAATATTTTCTGAAAAATTCCAAAAATTCCCAGAAATTTAAGGAAAATCTTGGATTTTTCTGGATTATTTTTCAGTTTTGGTTATTTTTCTTGATTTTCCTCAAAATGCCCAAAAAGAGCCCAATTGGTGGAAAGAGCAACTCCCGAAAAAAAAGAGCAACTGGCCAAAAAACCCCGCCAAATTTGCGGTTTCTCGCCCAATCTGGCAACCTTGAATTTGAAATGTATGCAATGCATTTCATGCACAATTTGCGCGTACATCACGCATCGTGTTCCATCACGGTACGGAACAGAGCCATTGGGTAGACAACTTCAACCACGACATTTGCAGTTTGAAATCACCATTCGGAGCCCCGACGCTCGAAATTGCCAGAGCAATCGCTTCGCTTCTTGTGAAGGACGTCTTTTTCGGCCTTTGGCTTTGATCAACCATATCATTTGAATGACTTCATTGATTTGTGTAAAATCAAGACAAAAATATTACTTGGTTTTTGGCTTTCCTACCTCACAAGTAGAGCCGAAAGTATAAGCTCCTTCATCATAAAAATTGCTTTTCACTAAAAGTTTGTATTTCTACTCCAGGCCTTTGTTTCTAATTCTGGCCGTTGTGAGAAAATTGTGTTTCTCATTCAGGTTACCCATTTTCCTCTGTCAAATGCTTTTTGGTGATTTGCACTGGGTACCAGTTGATGCGAAGCACAACAGGCATCCAGAACATTTTCCTGTGTACAGCACTTTTTCCATGAAAATGGTGTTCAATTCTGTTCATATTTGGCCTGTAGATTTGTTCTTGGTCAAGGATAAGGCACCAGGAAGGAATTTGATCAAATCCATCTTCTAAGAATGCTCTAATTTGTGTTCTATTTTGTACTTGTCTGGTAATGTTGACCTTTGTGCTTGTCTGAACCACCCCAGGTGCAAATCACATGACCTCCATGGAGGTATTTTTCTGCAAATTTTGTGAAGTATCAGATGTTTTTGACTTCGAGTGGTGGTACAATTTATGACTGTGTCTTGAACTCTTTTGCAAAACTGTGGAAAAAAGTTGGCCAAAAGAGGAAAGGCCTGATAAAGAACAACAGCCAAAAATATTTCTAATTCAGATCACCCTCATTATTCAGCTCCAAATTGGAATTTTTGGACAAAATTAAAAAAAAAATTACAGCTACAATTCTTTTCCTTTCCATGCAAGCCATTCTCAAAGTATTCCTTCAAATTATTAAATGTAGAAGTACTTTTAAAATGATATGAAAAAACAAAATGTATTTTGACATCTCATGATATTTTGATGGAAATTTAGAGCCAAGTTTGAACAACTATATAGAACTTTCATCTGCAAAATATGGCACATATCAATGATGAAAATAGTTGCTGCTACTCTCACTCAACATGTTTGCATTGAGAGATGGAGGAAAATATCAAAAATATGGCTGTGAATGGAAGGTTTGTGTGACCCGAATAAAGATGCAGCCCGAATGAGATGCCGCCCAAATTAGATGCAGCCCGAATTAGAAGTGTTTGCTCTAAGTGACCGTCGCGTCACCGCGAGAACTTCAAACGTCGTGCTCCTCCCACGTGGGTGGCTTCAGTTGGTGGTTGAATATTAGATAGGTTCGGCAAACAGTTGCGTGGACGTACGCGTGGACGTAGACGTAGCTTTTCTACGCTCACGTCTACGTGTACGTGATGCCCACAAAAGTTGTTCGGCGAAGG